>Ga0209630_10000164_pt1 | contig 75367 bp, 79 predicted proteins | sample COG_01_FD_184745 | JGI IMG/M metagenome (GOLD analysis project Ga0209630, IMG submission 184745) | Pelagic Microbial community sample from North Sea - COGITO 998_met_01 (SPAdes) (version 2) | ecosystem: Environmental > Aquatic > Marine > Neritic zone/Coastal water | place: Helgoland, sampling...
TGTTCTACACTTCTTTTACTTGTCATCATCGTTTCCTCTTGGGTTAACGATGAACTAAAACTATCTCTTAGACAATCAGGCTAGTTGGTCCACATGGTGCTGACGGGGTACACTTGCAGAAACACTAATCAAATAAAATCGGTCTTTATGATTCTAGCTTGCCGGTATCGTATGACCGAATCGACTCTTCCACCAGCGTATTGTTAGGGGTACTGAGATATTCAAAAAGAAGGTCGTCATCATCAAGGTATAAAATGCTTCGGTGCTGATAATGTGATGTTGAACAAACGCGATATCCAATACCACAAAAGCCAATTCTGCTCGACCTAACATACCGAAGCCAATCATTAAGCTAGCCGGCCAATCAAAATTACCCGTATATCTTGCTGCCAAGCTCGCTGATAGCACTTGGCCAACAAATAAGCCAACAAATAGAATTAGTGCATAAGGCAACACTGTCATAAAAATATCACCGTCAAAGACCAAATGGGTTCCTAAGGTGACGAAAAACACCGGGCCAATCCAGGTGAAGGCAACATTATCAACAATCTCTTGTGCTTGTTGATGAAAGTCGACGTTACGATGCTCGTGAAAGGCGAAGTATTCTCGTTGAATAATCAGGCCGGCCATATAAGCCCCTACTGCCGGATGGAAACCAAATTCATGCGCCAAGATGCCGACCAATACGGCGATCAGTAACAATGCCAATACCGTATATTGGCCTTCCGCCATCGCCAGAATGCGTCGCAAATTAAAACTGCCTACAAACGGGATGTTTCTCGCAAAACCATCGCTCTTCGGAAATAACCAGGCACCAATAAAGGTGACCACTAAAAAGAATGATACTGCTTTTCCTACAACGAGCAATATGCCGTCCAGACTAACAGAGGCTTCGCCAGTAGCTATCGGCACCATAATAGCAACCAAAGCCAGCGAGGCAATGTCGTCTAATACGGCCGAGGTCATAATACCGGTGGCTGCCGAACTTTTACTTAAACCTTCTGTTTTAAGTGAAACCATTGTCAGTGAGACTGCGGTCGCCGTCATCGCAAGGCCACATAAAAGTGCAGCATTAGTATCCTGCCAAAAGTATATCGCAGCAAAATAAGCGACCAAAAATGGCGCCAAGGCACCAAAAAAAGCTATGCCCCAACTGCGTTTAATGCTGGCAAGAAAATTATCGGTATCTTCCTCAAAACCGAGCGCGAACATAATAATAATAATTCCCAATTCTGCAAAATCGGTAATGAATACCGGCATTACCTTGGGTAACAAGCCAATATTTACCATGGTTGCGCCACAGAACAAGTACCAAAGCACGGGTGTTAAACGTGTTCGAAACGCCAAAAATGAAGCCACAAAAACACTTACCCAAATAATGGCAAGAATACTAATATCGTGCATGGGATCCATGACTATTCTTCCACCTTAGTTATCACCAATATAATAAATATAATTCACACATAAATATCAAAGATTGATATTTCTCAAGTAAAACTAAATATTATGGCGAGACCTTGTAGATAACAAGCCTATTTTTGTGCTTAAAAATGTCCATCGATGCATTATGATGATAATGTTTTAGACTATGGATCCAGATATTTTCAATAACGATTTTTATATCAGACACGCTCAGCTTCTTTGTTCGAGTTATAAACACTGGACAGGTAAATCACTCACGGTGGGTAATCGAGAACCTGACGAATTAATCACAGCATTATTTGAAACACCTTTCGCAATAGTTTCACATGGCTCTGAAAGTGATCCTGTATTTAACTTCGGCAATAAAGTCGCACTAGATTTATTTGAGGTTGAATGGGAAAAGTTTATACAGCTTCCTTCTCGTTATTCGGTAGAAACGACCAATAGAAAACAACGTGAAGAATTAATGCAACGAGTTAGTAATGATGGACATATGCTTGACTATTCTGGCGTGAGAATATCAGCTACTGGGAAGCGTTTTAAAATTGAAGGCGCGACCATCTGGAATATCATTGACGGGAACGGCCATTATCTTGGACAAGCTGCCATGTTTAAAAACTGGATAGCTATAAATTATACATAATATAGACTAAGCCTTCTTCATATATGTGTGATAAAACAAGCATGGCACATCATTTTATGGGCACGATGCCGAGAATTGTTTTTGCAGTTGCGCCTATTGGTGGTTTTGTTTTATGGCGACTAACCATTTATCAAGCGCCGATTGATCCGCATAAACCGATTATTACTTATCTTGTAATCGTAATACTTTTTATTGATTACGTTTCTGAAGACTATCTAACGAGCTTTGAAGTTGCTGTAACGGACATTTTTGGTCTCCATCTTCATAAAGAGCACTCTCTTAGTATCGCGGCTTTCTTAGCTCCTGCAATATGGATAGCCGGTGCTGTTTTATTATTGAAACGACTAAAATTTAAATGACAATATGTCCATAGACCGTATTCTATTAACACAACAATCTGTAATTAATACTATCGATAATTTACAAGATCGTTTAAACAAAACAGTAAGCTCGGATGAAGATATACACCAAGTCCGTGTTGATATTAAACATTTGCGTAGTTGGCTTAGGCTATTACAAATTGAGACAGCAGATATACATTGGAAAACAATGGATGCCCGTTTGGCAAAAATAGCTAAATCACTAAGCATTGCACGTGATTCTCATGTCATCAATAAGACCCTGTCCGTGCTTGAGATAAGCGCAATAACAAAAAAGGAGCGACTGGCAATAAGCCGCTTAAAGGAAAAACAGAATGTCGAGCTTGTGCAAGGTCAAATTGATTGGAATATGACACGTCAAATACTCTTGGAGGAGTTGATAGCGTTTAAATATATTTTTATAAGTTTTGAATCAATGCATGCTGTTAACAAGGGATTAAAGCATGCCTATAAAAAAGCTATCAAACATGGGCAGAAGGCGTTTTTTAAAAGCAAGAGCATCGACGACCTGCACGAATTTAGAAAATGGGCTAAATACCTAAATTACCAATTAGACTATATAAGTAAAGTGAGCTCAGGTTATTGCAATCAAACAAAACTCTCTCTCCATGAACTAGGTGAACTATTAGGAACAGCAAATGATTTAAATATGATTTACAATTTATTAGCGCAAACTTCATACGAAGAGGATAGCATCAGGGATCTTGAAGTTATAACCGGCTTACTTAATAAACATCTTAATCAAATCCTTAAGAACTCAAAACATATATAAGTCCGCTTTCAGTTTATCGCCTAAAATATTTATCAGGAAAATTAACAATAAATTAGATAATAAAAAACAGAGAATGGCTATGCATAGCAAATAAGTATACAGTGGCAATTCAGCGTAGCGTTTTGAATTCAGACTTTGCATCTACGCATCATCAATCCTACAGGTGTTTATGTCTCCGTTACGTGTTAGTTATCAAACTATTGAATTCGGTGATGTTGATATTCATTTACGTACCCTGCGTGATAAGCAAGAATTTCTTGATGCTAAGGGCATCGCTGAAAAGCTCGGCATTTCTTCCGCACAGTGGTCACTGTTCGGCGTTGTCTGGCCGGCTAGTGAAGTATTAGCAAACTTCATGTCAGACTTTGCAATCAAAGATAAACACATTCTAGAGATTGGGTGCGGTATAGGCCTCACTAGCTTAATGCTTAATCAACGCAACGCTGATATTACTGCGACAGACTATCATCCTGAAGCCGGGAGCTTTCTCGAACAAAATGTTATCTTGAATAAAGGAAGAGCAATTCCTTTCGTGCAAACAGGCTGGGCTGATGATCTTAGTGCGCTAGGTAAGTTTGATCTTATTCTGGGCAGTGATCTTTTGTATGAAGACGAACATGCTGATTTATTATCCCAATTTATTCATCAACACTCTAAACCGCACTGTGAAGTAATCATCGTTGATCCGGGTAGAGGTCGACATGCTAGTTTTAGTAAAATGATGGTGAGGTTAGGTTACACACACCACCAATTTAAACCAATACATACAGATTATCTAACGAATGAGTTCAAAGGTCAGATTCTGTCATACGCTCGATAATTAATTACTGCAAGATTAACCATTGACTATTTTTAACCACAAGGACCGAAATGTGCCGGCAGTGTCATTTTTACTTTGACCATGCAGTAATTCTTGGACTTCTTTTAATCTCCTGTCTCTCCCACAACCATGCCGATAATATTTATAACGCACTGGGTTCTTAATATAATAGTCTTGGTGATAATCTTCTGCAGCATAAAATTCTTTTGCTGGCAATATTTCTGTGACGACCGTTGCTTTGCCTTTTAGTTTTTCTTGTAACAAAGCTTTGCTCTTTGTCGCTAATTCTTTTTCATTATCGTTCATGGTGAAAATGGCTGCGCGGTATTGTGTACCTTTATCACAAAACTGTCCGCGAGCATCAAACGGATCAATATTCTTCCAATAAACATCCAGCAATTGTTGAAAACTAACCTTTGTTGGATCGTACTCTATCTGCACAGCTTCATAGTGACCTGTCGTACCTGATGAAGTCTGTTTATAAGTTGGGTTTTTAGTATGTCCTCCGGTATAGCCAGATGTTGAGCTAATAACTCCTTCTAGCTTATCGAAAGGCTTTTCCATACACCAGAAACAACCCCCAGCAAAGATGGCAACATCATTAGCCGCGAAAGAGGTAAGCTGGATGCCGCATAAAACTAGAGCGAGAATAATTCTGGGCATGGCTAAGCTCGTAATTCAGGCAGTGATTGATCGACAGAAATGAACTTGAGAGCAAGACCATTGTTACAATAACGTAGACCCGTTGGTTGTGGGCCATCTTCAAAAATATGGCCTTGGTGTCCACCACAACGAATACAGTGATACTCCTTTCTTGGCCAGATCAATTTTAGATCTAGTTTTGTCCCTACCCGCCCGGCAATGGCATCATAAAAGCTAGGCCAACCAGTACCACTTTCATACTTTTTATCAAATTCGAATAAAGGTAAATAGCAGGCGGCGCAAATAAACGTGCCGTCTTCTTTAATATGATTTAATGGGCTTGAAAAGGAAGGCTCCGTTCCTTCTTCAAACAGAATATTAAACTCTTTGTTTGAAATTATTTTGCGCCACTCTTGATGACCTTTTTTCAGGGAACTCAGATTAATATTTTTATTGATTGGATGTGCCAAAACGCTCGGCCCCATCAGCATGAGTGCGCCAGCAATACTACCGGCTTGCATGATAAATTGTCTACGCTGCATGTTATGTCTCCTGATAATAACACTCTGACCACAGCTCAGGACCTCAGTTCATTCTTTCAAATAATCAATTTGATGTGAAACGCATTAACAACACGGCGCTAGCTTAAATAACACTCGCCAGCAAAGGGATATAATGATCGATCAACAAAGCAGCAAACATTATCATCAGGTAGACAATGGAAAAGGAAAACGTTTGCATCGCTAAACGATCAGCATGATCAAATTGCATGCGAATAGCGTAATAGAGAAAGCCTACGCCGAGCAAAACGGCACTAACAAGATAAAACAAACCTGACATACCGACTAAATATGGCAACAACGTTACGATAAACAGTATGATGGTATATAACAATATATGTAGTCGCGTGAACTCAACACCATGCGTGACAGGCAACATTGGTATATTAACTTTGGCGTATTCTTCACGGCGATAAATTGCTAAGGCCCAGAAATGAGGCGGCGTCCAGGCAAAAATAATAAGAAATAATAATAATGAATTCGGATCCAGTGTCCCAGTAACGGCGGTCCAGCCCAAGACCGGGGGTGCGGCACCAGCAGCACCACCAATAACAATATTCTGAGGTGTCGCACGCTTCAGATACATAGAGTAAATAAAACCATAGCCAATCAACGAAAGCGCTGTCAAGCCAGCTGTAAGTGGGTTGACCAGGAACGCCAACACACCCATGGAAATAGTACCCAGGAACCAAGCAAAGATGACCGCATTCACCAGACTGACTTTACCCTCAGGTAATGGTCGGCGATTAGTTCGTGCCATGATCGAGTCAATCTTATGGTCGACAACATGGTTAATGGCAGCGGCAGAGCAAGCAGCAAAGCCAATACCGATAGTCCCGTAAATTAGAACATCCCAAGGCACCATGGCAGTTGTAGCCATAAACATACCAACAATCGCTGTGAAAACGATAAGCGACACTACCTTTAGCTTACAAAGAGCTAGGTAGTCTTGCCAACTAACGGCAGAGGTGTCTGTAAGTGTCTGATCTTCCAAGGGAGAACTCCTGATTATTTTTTAACTGGCAGACATTGGTGTAACAGTGTTACCAGAGACAACAATAATAACGCAGCTACCCCATTGTGCGCCACTGCTACTGATAGTGGGAGATAGAATTTGATGTTTGCGATGCCCAAGGACACTTGTGCAAATAAAATTATCAAGATGATTAGTGCCGTTAGTTTGATGTTTTTAGTGCCAGATCTCATCGTCTGAACAGCAACTGTTAAAATGGTGAAAAAAGTAATGAGCGCACCAATTCGATGGGCCATGTGGATAGCTGTTCTTGCGCTGCCATGCAACACGCCTCCCTCATAATCTATGCCCAAACCACGCCACAATATAAATCCCTCATTAAAATCCATGTTCGGCCACCAAACACCCTGACAGGTAGGAAAATCCGGACAGGCTAACGCTGCATAATTTGTACTTGTCCATCCACCCAACAAAATTTGAAAGCCTAAGACTGTCAGCCCGACAATTACCAGCGGCAATAACTTTCGATTGTCAATAATAGTGTCTGTATTTTGGTGTGATTGTTGCCGTAAAACTGTCCAATATAATAAGGATAAAATAGACAGCCCGCCCAGAAGATGCGACAAAACAATAATCGGCTTCAACAACAGCGTGACGGTCCACATGCCTAGCATGCCCTGGAAAATAACTAACAACAGCAATCCTGATGTAAACACCCGCATTTTCGATAATGACGATTTCGTCCATGACATGATGGCGATAACTAAAATCAACAAACCTAATGAACTTGCCGCATAACGATGAGCCATTTCAGTCCATGCCTTGCCAAGTTCTAACGGGCGTTCTGGATACGTCTCATTTAGGCGATCTGATTTATCAGGAACAATTAAGTTACCATAACAACCCGGCCAGTCTGGGCAGCCTAATCCAGCGTCTGATAAACGAGTATAGGCACCGACCACGATTACTAAAAATGCTAAAGCACAAGCAATCCGCAGAAGGAGCAGAATAATCTTATTATCGTTCATTTTTAATATTCCCTATTCATCCTATGCGAGATCCACGTAATAATTTCTTCAAATCATTATGAATATCGCGCGGATTAACACCCGGGCTATAGCTCATCATTAAATTACCAAGAGGATCTATAATGTAAATACGCTCCGCTTTTAAAGGATCGTCCGCATCATTCAATCTAAATTTAAGCAACAATTTATCCACATTGATTAAATCAGTATTTATAATTTGTTGCCCTTTAAATTTTATCAGCTTTTCTTTTACTTCATTCCTTGCTTGATTGGTTAAAAGCAGCACTTTTTGAACGCGCAATGAATGCTTATCCATGGAGGCGTGTATCTGGCGTATAAGATATATATTATCCATACACGCTTGGTCACAAACATCGGCAATATAAACTATATTCCATTCACCATATAAACTATCTTTTCTCTGATCGTTAAATGGATCAATCAAGGCTAAATCGCCGACGGGCCTAACAGGCACAACCAAGTCACCTTTGTTTGACATGCCCCTCATCTCAATAAAATCGGTATAATTAAAAACATACCAGGATAAAATCAATGGGCTAACAAACATAAGGACAACCATTACAATAGTTAGCCTGTTACTTTTCTTTATGTTTTTAATATCTTCACTCATACAACTTGCCCTGATTCTTTTTTCGTTTTATATTTAATAACAAATAAATTACTAATAACGCTGCTGCAAAGGCGAACCATTGAAAAGCATAACCATTATGCACATTTTCACCCGAGCCCGGTGTTGACCATTGGCGATGATAACCATGTTCCGACTCCGACGACAACCTAGCGATGTAAGGCAAAAGTTTTGTATTAGTCAAATCAGCCAGTTCATCAAGATCTACTTTCTGTACTCTAAAAATACCTTTACCCATTATTTCTGGCGGCAGGTCTTTTAATACGAGACCTGTTTTAGGTATTTCTTTGATAACTGCTTTAATACTTACAAATCCTTCAACCATATTTAGTTCCGGACTTATCTTTCGATCTGGGTTTGCAGCTAACCAGCCACGGTTAATTAAAACTGAGTGTTTACTATCAATTAGGCTAAAAGCTGTATAAACATAGTATCCTGCTTTCGTATTTTGAATCTGATTGTCTAAAAGAATCTGAAAACTTTCTAAAAACTTCCCCTTTACTATCACCGGCCGCCACAAAAGACTTTCCGTATCTAATAAATCGTTATTATTCTGATTTAAATCTAGTACATTCCCAGACTGTCTGTTCTCAAATTCAACATGAAGATTTCTTTTTTGTTCAGCCCGATCTAATTGCCAACAACCTAGAAAAACAAACAAACCAAACAGCAGCAAAGTCAATAAACTGGTAATTATTCGCGGACTAAAACACCACTGTCCAAAATTTATTTTCATATGCTAAATGTATGCTGGTTATACTGGTAGAATATCTACATAACAAACCGAGACAACAACAATGGCCATTCTGCTTTTTAAAATATACATTGCAATATTATTTCTCTCGATTGGCGCTTCTTTATTAGCCGGTGGCTTTTACCTAGTCAAAGATGACTCAAAATCAAAACGCCTAGTCACTACGCTTACTTTCCGAGTCACACTTTCAATACTACTATTTGTATCACTGTTTGTAGGCTTCAGGTTTGGCTGGATTCAACCACACAGCGCTGGTTTTTAGCTTAACCTCAAGCAGTTACACTTTTTAAAGCCCAAACTAAAAAAGGCGCTGCTAAAGCAGCGCCTCCGTATACTAACTATCTGCTTATCTATATCCAATAAACAAAGACATATAACCCCAGCCAAACCACATCAACAAAGTGCCAATACCAGGCAACACCTTCAAAGGCAAAGTGATCTTTCGATGAAAAATGACCCTTCATTGATCTGAACAAAATGACCAAGAGCATAGTTGCGCCCATGGTCACATGAAAACCGTGAAAACCAGTCAACATAAAAAATGTTGAGCCGTAAACACCCGATTTCATTGTCAGATCTAGTTCGTGATAAGCATGTCCGTATTCAACCATTTGAAAATAAACGAATACAAAACCTAATAGAACGGTCGCGGCCAACCACCAACACAAAGGAGCGCGATGATCTTTCTTCAAAGCATGATGCGCTAAAGTAACCGTTACTCCACTAGAGAGAAGCAGTATTGTATTTACTAGAGGAACATCAAACGCAGGAATGACTTCTTTAATAGCGATGTATTTTGAATCTGCATTTGCCAATGACATGTCAGGCGTCGACAACAAAGGCCATATCGCCTGGAAATCCGGCCATAAAAACATATGTGTCGCAAAACCGGCGCCTTCACCGCCGAGCCATGGCACAGACAAGACCCTGATATAAAAAAGTGCTCCAAAGAATGCTGCGAAGAACATTACTTCAGAAAAAATAAACCAACTCATTCCCCAGCGAAAGCTAATATCAACTTGCTTGTTATAACTTCCTGACAGACTTTCACCGATAACATCTGAAAACCAGCCATAAAACATATAAATGACAGCAGCTAGACCAAGGAACAATACGTAAGTGCCTGGCCCTGATCCATTCAAAAACATACCGCCGCCAATGAAGGTAATGAACAATGCCAGCGTTCCTACTATAGGCCAACGACTTGGTTCCGGGATAAAATATGTGTCTTGAGAGTTAGACATAACTATTCCTCATTTCTATTATTTATTGTTTTACTAACCTTGCGTGCTTATCGTTCTGTCAGTTTTAATTACTGTAGTCGCAACATCGTTACTGTCAGGCGACTTAAAAAAAGTATATGACAACGTCATTGTTGAAATATCCTGCGGCAATTCAGAGCCAATAACATAACGCACAATCATTTCTTTACGTTCGCCTGGTTCTAGCAATTGCGTTGTAAAACAGAAACATTCTGTTTTATCAAAATATAGCGACGCCAATGCTGGCATTACGCTTGGAATCGCCTGTCCGACAACTGGTTTGTTTGAAGTGTTCTCAACGATAAAGACCGCCTCGGCTATCGCGCCAGGGTGCACCTTCATCTTGAACTCCTCTGCTTCAAACTTCCAGGGCAATGCCGGATTAACATTGGTATCAAACTCAACCGTCACCAACCGATCCATATCCACATGCCGAGCTTCCGCTTCTACCTGAGAAACTTCCCCGGTTTTGCCATTAAGGCCCGTGACATCACACAAGACATCGTAAATAGGCACTAACGCATAACCAAACCCAAACATACAAGCGGCAAAAGCGAAAAGCTTCTTTGCTGAAACTGCTGTCTTTTGTGCCATATCTACATGTATGTCAAGATTATGCCAACGTAAAAACCAACCGCAACTAATCCAAGAACGATAACCAGTCGCATGTTCTTTGCTGCTAATTCCTTTTCTGCAGATGTTTTATCATCGTCACGCATTATCACAGTGCTTAACCCTTAATATCTATGAATGAGCCGTTGCGTCCGTCACTTCTGGCGGAGTAGTAAAGCTATGGAATGGGGGTGGCGACGACAAGGTAAACTCTAAACCATGCGCTCCTTCCCAGACCTCATCTGTTGCTTTTTCACCACCACGAATACACTTGATTACGACCCAAACAAGTATCAACTGACTCAATCCGAAAGCAAACCCGCCAATACTGATAATCATATTCCAGTCAGTAAACTGCGTACTGTAATCAGGGATACGTCGAGGCATTCCTGCTAAGCCAATGAAATGCATTGGGAAAAACAATATGTTGACAGAAATGGTCGATGTCCAGAAGTGCCACTTACCAAGCGTCTCGTCATACATATGGCCAGTCCATTTTGGCAACCAGTAATAGACACCGCCAACTATGCCGAAGACAATACCTGGCACCAAGACATAATGAAAATGTGCCACAATGAAATAAGTGTCGTGATACTGAAAGTCTACCGGGGTTATTCCCATCATCAAACCAGAGAAACCACCCAGAGTGAACATGAACAGAACACCAATAGAAAACAACATTGGCGTTTCAAAGGTCATAGAGCCTTTCCACATGGTTGCCGTCCAGTTAAAGACTTTAACCCCTGTTGGAACTGCAATCGCCATGGTGGCATACATGAAAAACAACTCGCCTGCTAAAGGCATACCAACGGTGAACATATGGTGCGCCCATACAAAGAAAGACAAAAATGCAATTGATGCTGTCGCATAGACCATAGACGCATAACCAAACAATGGCTTGCGTGCAAAGGTTGGAATAATCTGCGAGATAATACCGAACGAAGGCAACACCAAAATATAGACTTCCGGATGACCAAAAAACCAGAACACATGCTGGAACAATACTGGGTCGCCACCACCGGCAGCATCAAAGAACGCGGTGCCGAAAAATTTATCGGTCAACAACATCGTTACTGCACCTGCCAGTACTGGCATCGCGGCGATCAACAAAAATGCGGTTATAATCCAGGTCCAAACAAATAAAGGCAATCTCATGAAGGTCATGCCTGGCGCACGCATATTAAAAACGGTCGCAATAATATTGATTGCACCCATAATCGATGAGATACCCAGAAAATGCACGGCGAAAATCAAGAACGGGAACCCATCGCCTAACTGCAACACTAATGGAGGGTACATAGTCCAACCACCAGCTGGTGCGCCGCCTTGCATAAAAAAGGTAGATAACAACAGCGTGAACGCAAATGGCAGGATCCAGAAACTCATATTATTCATACGTGGCATCGCCATATCCGGCGCACCAATCATCATTGGTATCATCCAGTTAGCTAAACCAACGCCAGCCGGCATTACAGCGCCGAAAATCATGACTAGCGCATGTACTGTTGTCATTGAATTGAAGAACTGGGGATCGACAAACTGAAGCCCCGGTTGAAATAATTCAGCACGAATAACCATCGCCATGGCGCCGCCGATAAAAAACATAATCAGGGCAAACACCAAATACATGGTGCCGATGTCCTTATGATTAGTGGAAAACAGCCAACGGCCTATGCCGGTCGGCTTATGATCGTGATGATCGTTATGATCGTCGTGGATGACTGCTTCACTCATGTGTCTATCCTCTATTAACTATCTATTAGTTTATTAAGATTAAAAATAATTTGATTATCTTGCAGCCTTCACGTCCGCCGGCTGCACGATATCTTTTGCCGTATTGTCCCAGGAATTTCGCTCATGGGTAATAACGGCGGCAATATCTGTATCGTTCAATTGTTCCTTAAACGCAGGCATCAAGTTTTTGCCATTTAAAATTAGATTAATCATGTCTTTCGCAGGGCCATTAACAATCGCACTACCATTTAATGCCGGGAACAATCCTTCGACGCCATTACCGTTGGCCTGATGACATGATGCGCAGTTTGCAGAGTAAATAGATTTGCCCTTTTCTAATAATTCATCCTTGGACCACTCTCGATTCGCACCATCTGCTGCAGCGAGCTGTATAGCTTTTTGTTCCTCTACCCAAACTGCATATTCTTCTTTAGAAACGGCATGTACCACGATGGGCATAAAACCATGGTCTTTACCGCACAACTCTGTGCACTTGCCCCTGTAGACCCCCGGCTCCTCGATATAGGTCCAGTTGTCATTGATAAACCCCGGAATAGCATCACGCTTCCAGCCAAGAGCAGGCACCCACCAAGAGTGTATTACATCCGCTGCGGTAGTAAGGATTCTTATTTTTGTATCTACCGGAAGCACAATCGGATTATCTACGTTTTTAAGGTAATTATCGATCGTGGCCGGATCTATACCTGAGTCTCTTTGACGGGCACTATTGTCTTCTTCGGCTAAAGCGCTAAAGAAGCTTATACCTTCATCAAGATAATCATATTTCCACTTCCACTGGTAGCCAGTAACCTTCAAGGTCATTTCCGCATCGCTAGTTTTTTCCATGAAAACCAGCGTTTTAGTGGCAGGAATCGCCATGCCGACTAAAATCAATATCGGAATAATCGTCCATATGATTTCAGCAGTGGTGCTGTGATGAAATTGTGCGGCAACTGCGCCCTTTGATTTTCTGTGATGGAAGATAGACCAGGCCATGACACTGAAAACAGCAATACCAATCACCGTAACAATATACAGAATGGTCATATGCAATTCGTAGACCTTGTGACTGGTTGGCGTAACGCCTTCAGTCAAGTTAAGCGGAAATTCGGCCAAAACAGCCCCGCTCACTAGGAACAATGAAACTGCAATTAACCCAAGCACAGTTTGTTTTAATTTATCGACTGACATACAACAATCCTCAGCATTGATGATTTTTATTTTTAATAACTAATTCTTAAAATATTACTTTTACAATTCTTTTGCTAGTCCACAACCCTATGTAGCTCTAACAAACAACTTATTATGATTCGACGATAATGACATATCACTTATCAAGCTGAAAGCATTGTATTTCTTAAGCTAAAAGATTACATCGTCTTCTCAAACACCATTGTTAACATGCTATCTTTGGCTTATATTTATTAGGCTTTATCGCAAACACCGATCCTACGATCCATAACCCAATGATTTCTATCCCCTTCTTGGTGCGACAATATGCCCTAAATTAGGCACTCGTTGCAACCTTAAGCTTATATTTTCTAGAATCTCAGCCCAATATAAATGATGGATCTATTTTTTCACCCATTTCTTTCGAATCTAAAGCAATTATATTGTCTAGATTCGCAATATTTTGACATCCCAATTCCTTGTTTAATAATTCGACTGTGTCATCCCTGTGCTGATAATCTATATCTAACTGATTACTTACCCAGCCACATAAATTTATCCCGTCAGCCCTGATTGCCTCAGCGGTTAATATTGCATGATTAATACAGCCTAAACGCAGGCCAACCACCAGAATAACGGACAACTCTAGCTCACGTACCAGTTCGACAGACCCGATTTTGTCAGATAGTGGCACGCGCCAACCACCAATGCCCTCTACAACGACAATGTCACATATTGACGCTAACTGATTATAACTAGTGACGACCTGCTCAAGTTCGACAACTTCGCCAGCTTCCTTGGCTGCAAAGTTAGGCGAGACTGGCTTTTCAAAAACGAATGGGTTTACATGCTCATATTTCACAAGCTCACTACAGTGCTGCAAGATTAATCTAGCATCTTCATTCATTAACATGCCGTTAATATAAGTGCCGCCGCTCGCTACAGGCTTCATACCATTGGTTTTATATCCTCGCTTCTTAAATGCCTCCATCAAAGCAAGTGTAAACCAGGTTTTTCCTACACCAGTATCTGTCCCAGTAATAAAAAGGCCTTTGCTCATGTTTATTTTAGTTTTCTGGCCCTAAGTTCCTGCTTCAGCTGCTCTAAAGATATTGAGTGAGAGCCATCACTTGCACCGTCACTATTCGCCTGATCTGGCCGCCAAGCGTGTCCGTAGACAACTTCATAGGTAGCAGGCAATTTATCATTTGACCGAAATGTTTCGTAATGACTGATAACATTATTTAAACGCTGTTTACCGGTTAGCGTTTTACGACGGCCTTTATTTACATTGTGCGCGCCAATATTTTTTAACTCGCGCATAAGCTGTTTGCAATCATTGTAGGTTAAAACAATGTGCTCAACACTCAGCACCGGGGCATCCATTCCATTTCGAATCAATGAATCACCAATATCGTGCATATCTACAAAGGCGTTTACGTGAATATCGTTATCGACCTGTTGCCAACATTCACGCAATTCTTTCAATGTGTCTGGGCCAAAACTTGCGAATAAAAAGACACCCCCTGGTTTAAGCACCCGTTTAACCTCGGCAAACACCAGATCCAGATCGCTGCACCATTGCAACATCAAACTACTAAAAACCAGATCAAACTGCTGGTCTTGTATCGGCATTTGACTTGCATCTGCACAGAGAAAGTGATTTTTTGAAAAATATTTCGGAGACTTTTTACGCGCCGCTTTTAACATCTCTCCAGAAATGTCGCTTTGATAATATTGTGCTTTTTTAAACCTTTGTTTTAATTTTCTCGACCCGTAACCCGTCCCTGAACCTATATCCAAAATAGATGCTGGGTTTATTTTAATCAGATCAAACGACTCGATTAAACGATCAACAACGGTTTGTTGTAATAAGGATGCTGTGTCGTATTGCTTTGCCGCGCCGTCAAACGCATGCGCAACATTTCGTCTATCGATCTTATATAAATAATTATCTGAGTTGAGCACTTATAAACCCGTCTATTAAATTAATTGTTTCTTGTGGCTTAGCAATAAAAGGAGCGTGACCACTATCATTTATAATCACACATTCTATTTTTGGATTTGCTTGTTTTAATTGTTCAATAATATCAGGCCTTATAAGCGCATCATGTTCGGCAAACACATATTGAATTGGCATATCTAAGACCGCGAACTCTTTTCTCTGATCTTGCTCTAATAATTCATTCAACCATGAAGAAAGTGTTGGGCTGTATACTTCATTAGCAAGACTTGGTTTTATTGTCGCAATCAAATTTTTTACATTTTTGTCGCCGTGCGCAATCAAGCCGGCAAAATATTCGATAGTCTTTTCAGGATCGCGCAATAAATTTCTTTGCAGATCTAGGATCGATCTTTTATCAAGCACATTATTCCAATCCGTCTTGTTGATAAAACATGGTGAACTTGCTATATAAACTATCGCTTTAATATTATCGCATTGACCCGCCAAACGAGTAGCAACCAGGCCGCCAAAAGACCAGGCAATGATTACAGTATTATCTTTAATCATTTCTTTTAAGCGCGACGCCAGGGCATCAACATCAGCTGCTTTTGCATCTTTCGCAACAGTATAGAGACATACAACGTCAACATGATCAAAACTATGAAGCCTATCAACAAAACCATTCCAAATTGATTTGTTTACACCCCAGCCATGCAAAAGCACACAGTTGAGTTCTTCTTGATTACTCATTTAAATTATTTTTTATTTCCTGCACAAGAGACGCTACCTGTATCTTGTTGTGGCCTGCTGTGAAACTTAATCTCAGCCGAGAAGTATTTTTAGGAACTGTTGGCGGGCGTATTGCTGCTGCTAAAATATTATTTTTAAATAACGCATCACTTAAGCCTACTGTTTTATCTGCACTACCAACTATAAAAGGTTGTATGTGAGAACAGGATACACTTGCACCTAAATTTGCCTCTTGCATTAACTCTTTAAATAAATAAATTAAACTACAAAGGGTTTTTCTATGTTCGTCGGCGTTTGCCACCAACTCGATAGCTTGTGTCATTGCTACCGCTATAGAAGGCAACATCGCTGTAGTATAAATGTAGGTTCTTGCCTTTTGTATAAATGCATCAACATATATCGCACTACCCGAAATAAAAGCACCACATCCACCAAATGATTTGCCGAATGTTCCAATCAATAATGGCACTTGAGATTGATCTAGGTCTTGTAGCTCTAACAGACCAGCCCCTGTATCGCCCAAAACCCCAAGGCCATGGGCATCATCAATTATTAAAACTGCATTATACGTTTTACATAAACTTGCTATTTCAGCAGCGGGTGCATAATCACCATCCATGCTAAACACGCCGTCAGTCATTACCACTAAGTTATTTTGTTTATGTTTTTCTAATAATATTTTGAGATGGTCTATATCACTATGACGATAACGAACAAGCTTTCCGTCAGATAATCGAGCTGCATCTATTAGTGAGGCATGATTGAGTTTGTCTTGTAAGACAATTGTATTTGAATCAATTAATACAGACGCTATCGCAAGATTTGCCATATAGCCTGAACTAAAAACTAGGGCAGCGTCTCTGTTTAAAAATTCTGTTAATTTATTTTCTAGCAACTCGTGTGCAACTGAATGGCCCACTACTAATTGTGATGAACCAGATCCCAGGCCATACTCATTGACCGCCTCAACCATCACCGCCTTCAAAATATCGCTGTTAGCTAAACCTAAATAATCATTACTACTAAAGTTTAAAAACTCTTCACCGTTAATTAAAACCAAGGGTCCTTGAGCTGAACTTATCGACCGCCTGTTTCTATACAAGTTATCACGCTTGCGATTATTAATTTCGCCGACCAGATCCACTTTATTGTAAAACGTTAATTATAATACAGATTAATGTCGACTTGATTGAACGCCTAGACGCTCGAACAATTTTTGATCTTCTACTAATTGTGGATTATTAGTAGTAAGCAGTTTTTCTCCATAAAAAATAGAATTGGCTCCAGCTAATAAACATAAAGCCTGCATCTCTTGCGTCATTACACTTCGACCAGCAGATAAGCGCACGTATGAAGCGGGCATCATTATTCTTGCACTTGCAATAACTCGCACAAAATCTATAGGGTCAACATCTTCTGTTTCATCTAAAGGCGTTCCTTCAACTTGCACCAACATGTTTATGGGAACGCTTTCTGGTTGTACATCCATATTAGCCAAACTCATCAATAAACCAGCGCGATCATTTTCTTCTTCACCCATGCCGATAATTCCGCCACAACACACATTGATGCCAGCGTCTCTAACATGTTCAATAGTATCTAAGCGCTCTTGATAATTACGAGTACTAATTATTTTTGAATAAAACTCCGGGGAGCTATCTAGATTGTGATTATAGTAATCTAGGCCTGCTGATTTTAGTTCTTGCGCTTGACCTTTTTCCAACATGCCAAGAGTCACACATGTTTCCATGCCAGTTTTCTTAACCGCCTCGACCATGGCAATCACTTTTTCCAAATCGCGTTGTTTTGGTTGCCTCCATGCTGCACCCATACAAAAACGTGTCGCACCACTTGCTTTTGCCGCTTTTGCCTGTTCAAGAACAGCATCTACTTCAAGTAATTTTTCTGCATTAACACCGGCATCATAATGAGCACTTTGTGGACAATATGCACAATCTTCTGGACAGCCACCGGTTTTAATATTCATCAAGGTGCTTAATTGAACAATATTTGGATCGAAATTTTCCCTATGAACTTGTTGTGCTTGATAAATTAAATCATTAAATGGTTTTGTCATTAATGATATGACTTCTGCCTTGGTCCAATCTTTTCTAATTTTTATATCCTGATTCATAAATAACTTGTCCGTTTCATTAGTCTTCTAAGCTTTTTAAAAGCTCAACACAAAAGCGAGAACGTGCAACAATAACGTTTAGAAATTTATTGTAAACTTTTTATTTTAATTTAGGTTAACAAATCAGCATGGACGCTAATTTTCGATATCTGCAAGGCGCTTGTTTTTTCTGCCTGGCCAAAACCAATAAGACGTGGTGCGACCACTGCGAATATAATTTTATCCTTGATCAAACGCGGTGTCCGATCTGCGCAAGGAATTCTAGCTCGAGAAACCCCTGTGGATCTTGCCTTAAGCATCAACCTTTCTTTACAAACACAGAAGTATTGTTTAATTATCAATACCCTGGGGATCACTTAATAAAGGCTTTTAAATATAATAACCGCCCGGAACTGGCCAACATCTTTGCTGAAAAACTGACGCATAAATTAAAAAACGCTGATTTTCGACCAGGGACGCTGATTCCTGTACCCCTACACAAACATAGACAACGGGAACGCGGCTATAATCAGTCTCTAGAGTTCGCCTCGAGCCTAGGAAAACTGCTTCGAATTACGGTTAATTCGAGCCTGTGTCGGCGCATTATAGATACGCAACAACAAAGCTCACTACCTATGAACACCCGCAAAAACAACGTAAAAGGTGCCTTCAAATTGAGTCACATCAATCCTTTTGATTATGTCGTTATTGTTGATGACGTGATTACAACAGGATCGACCGTAAATGAAATTGCTACTTTACTTAAGAAGTCAGGCTGTCGTCGAGTTGATGTCTGGGCAATTGCGAGAACGCAATTTTAAGTATCAAGATTCTCTGCTATCAAGGCGTTTCGTTCAATAAACTCACGTCGTGGCTCTACTTGATCGCCCATCAAGGTCGTAAACACCTCATCAGCTCCGATGACATCTTCAATTTTTACTTGTAACAGGCTGCGTGTTGTGGAATCCATCGTTGTTTCCCAAAGCTGGTCAGGGTTCATCTCTCCCAGCCCTTTATAACGCTGAATTGACAAACCTTGCTCTGCTTCCTTTAACAACCAATCAAACGCCGACTTTAATGAAGTAATCACTTGCTTACGCTCATTGCGTTGTATATAGGCGCTTTCACTCAATATTGTGCGCTGTTCGAGCGCGGAGAGCTTTTTATAGTCTTCTGAAGAAAAGAATTCTGGCGCAAACACATTGCTTGACTCTAGGCCGTGAATCGAAACCGTAACCTTGGCGCCGAAATTATCATCACTCGATGAAAACGATTCAAAATTGTACTCAGTGACATTAGCATCGTCGCTATTCAATTCCGTAACTAAACCATCAAACCATTTTTTTACTAAGGCTTCATCTTCACAGTCTGATTCCGTTATCAAAGGCATATAGCGTATCGCATCGACAATCGTAGGATGGTAACGTTTACAAAGCCGATTGTAGGAGCGATTCATAGTGATATAGCAATCCACCATATCTTTAAGCGCCTCGTTTTCAATTGGCGCCTGCCCCTCTTCCACAATAAGCTGACTATTCTCTAACGCCAACTCGAGCAAGTATGCTTCTCGCTCTGTTTCATCTTTAAGATAACGCTCTTGCTTACCTTTTTTCACTTTATAAAGAGGCGGCTGTGCAATGTAGATATGGCCTCGCTCTATCAACTCAAGCATTTGACGATAAAAGAATGTAAGCAACAAGGTGCGGATATGAGCACCATCAACATCAGCATCCGTCATAATTATAATACGATGATATCTTAATTTTTCTGGATCAAACTCTTCACGACCTATACCGCAGCCTAAGGCCGTAATAAGCGTGCCAACCTCTACTGAGGAAAGCATTTTATCGAAACGCGCCTTTTCAACGTTTAAAATCTTTCCTTTCAGCGGCAATATTGCTTGATTCTTGCGATCACGGCCTTGTTTCGCAGAACCACCAGCGGAATCACCCTCCACCAGGAAAAGCTCTGATAAGGCAGGATCTTTCTCCTGACAATCAGCGAGCTTTCCAGGCAAGCCTGCAATATCAAGCGCTGTTTTTCTTCGTGTTAGTTCCCGAGCCTTTCGAGCAGCCTCTCGCGCACTAGCAGCTTCAATAACTTTAGCGCTGATAGCTTTTGCCTCAGCAGGTTTTTCTAATAAAAACTCCTGTATTTTTTCCGAAACGCACGACTCTACCGCAGACTTAACTTCACTAGAAACAAGCTTATCCTTTGTTTGAGATGAAAATTTTGGGTCGGGCAGCTTAATTGATAACACCGCTGTTAACCCCTCCCTGACATCTTCTCCGGTAATAGTGACCTTCGCCTTCGCAGCCATACCTTGCTTGTCCATATGCTGATTAAAGCTTCGCGTTAATGCGGATCGAAAACCTGAGAGATGCGTTCCACCGTCTTTTTGCGGGATATTGTTTGTAAAACAGAATATATTTTCTTGATAAGAGTCGTTCCACTGCATAGCCAATTCAACACTGACCTCTTCTTTATTGGCTACAATATCAATCACTGTTTCATGCAACGGCGTTTTATTACGATTCAAATGTTTAACAAAGGCACTTATTCCGCCCTTATACTCGAAGATATCCGTTTTGCCACTTCGCTCATCTAACAACTCAATACGCACGCCAGAATTTAAGAAAGACAACTCTCGCAAGCGCTTCGCGAGTATGTCGTAGTGAAACTCCAGAAGCTTAAAAATAGCAACGTTGGGTAAAAATGTAACTTCCGTACCTGTTTTATCCGACACTTCACCTTTTTCTAAAGGTGATACAGGATCACCATTTTGATACGTCTGATGATGAACATACCCATCGCGATAAATTTTTAAATCCAATCTTTCCGAAAGGGCATTTACAACAGAGACACCAACACCATGCAAACCGCCTGACACTTTATAGGAATTATCATCAAACTTACCGCCAGCATGTAAGACGGTCATAATCACTTCCGCTGCCGATCTTCCTTCTTCTTCATGGATGCCGACTGGAATCCCACGGCCGTTATCAGTGACTGAGATTGATTCATTAGAATGAATCGTTATTTTTATAAGGTCACAATGCCCAGCCAAAGCTTCATCAATACTATTATCGACGACCTCAAACACCATATGATGCAAACCGGTGCCATCTTCTGTGTCGCCGATATACATTCCAGGGCGCTTTCTGACGGCTTCTAAGCCTTTTAAGACTTTAATTTTCGACGAATCGTAAGTGTTTTCTTCAGACATAACTCTCTCTCATTAACAATCGGGCTATTCTAGCATTTTCTGTATCTTTCCGTGTTCCACGTGAAACATACTATTAAGTTCGTTTTCTTGTCCTACCCACTCCGGGCGACTCAATGATGAAACAAAGGTTTGAGTATTATTAGCTAGTAATAAGCCTAGCATTTTCCTCGAAGACTCCTGATCTAGTTCGGCGTCAAGATCATCAACCAACACCATAGCGTCTTTACCCAGCTCTTTTAATTTATCTACTTGTGATGAGACAAGAGCAGCGCTAAAAAGCTTTGTTTGGCCTCGAGACAAATGTTTAGCAACATTATAGTCTTCATAACTAAATGAAATATCAGCGCGATGGGGCCCCAAATTCGTATACCCTCTTTTTTCATCTTCATTTCTACCAGCTGCTAACAAGTCTGACAGGTTTTGCCCCTTGTAACTCTCATTTAAATAATTAATCTTTACCGCACCTGTTAATACATGCGGCGCATGTTTTTCATTTAATAATTTGTTTAAATCTGAAATATACCTGCACCTCATATTATCAATTTTTACAGTCTCTTCTCCCATTAGCCTTTCCCAGCCTGATATTTCTGAAGAATTTACCCACCGTTCTGTCTTGAGGAGCGCATTTCTGTGGCGTAAAGCGCGGTGATATCCCTTCCAAACAACCATATACTTTGGTTCCACGTGAAACAAAGACCAATCTAGCCAATGTCTACGATCTTTTGGAGTACCAGTAAATAAAACATGATGGTCAGGAGTTAATATATATACAGGTAATAATTTTGCTTGTTCTGATGCTGTTTGTATCGATTCGCCATCAAACTTTATTTTAGTGATGCCATGGCCTTTTTCTACTCCTACCGAAAAAGTGTTTCCTTGTTTTTTTCCACGGGCATAAACTTGTAGCTTTGTCTCCCCACGGCTAATAACGTCGTTTATCCTCTTGCTTCTAAATGACTTTATCCGAGACAACAGGTAAATACTTTCCAGAATGGACGTTTTTCCGCTGGCGTTTGGCCCATAAAAGAAATTAAGTTTTTGACTAGGTTCTATACTAAATTCACCGAGGTTGCGAATTGAGCAGGCATTAAGCTGTTCAATATAGAGCATTGCTTAGAGCCGCATAGGCATCACAACATACTGACAACTTGAGTCATCCTCCGGCAATAATAAACAACTGCTGTTTGGGTCAAGAACGCTTAATTTCACCTTTTCGCTTTTAATAATTGACAAGGTGTCTAGTAAATAAGAAACATTAAAACCAATTTCTATTTCCGCTCCACTGTAATCCACTTCTAACTCCTCTTCTGCCTCTTCTTGCTCTGGATTATGAGCTAGAGCTCGCAAGCTATTTGAATCAAATATAATTCGAACGCCTCGGTATTTTTCATTGGAAAGAATGGAAGCACGAGTCAGACTGTTTCTTAATTCTTCTCTATCAGCCATGACTGGTGTTTCGCTTAGCTCTGGAATTACTCGCTGGTAGTCAGGAAAGCGACCATCTATTAGTTTACTTGTAAAACACGAGTTTTCATTTTTTACTCTAATATGATTTGTGCTTATTTGAATTTCAATTTCACTATCATTGTCTTGAAGAAGACGGGTTAGTTCTGTAATCCCTTTTCTTGGAACTATTATTTGTATCGGATCATCAATTTCTAACTGTATTTCTGACTCATCTAGTGCTAAACGATGTCCGTCTGTTGCGACTGCTCTAATCTTGTTGTTAGAAATTTCCAAAAGTAGACCATTTAAATAATAGCGCACATCTTGCTGTGCCATAGCAAACTGTGTGTTCTCCAATAATTTCTCAAGTTTCTTTTGCTTTATATTAAAACTAGCCACAGTTTCAGTAATATCAATAACAGGGTATTCCTGTGCTGGCAATGAAGCGAGTGTGAAACGGCTTTTACCTGATTTTATAAGCACTCGGTCATTTTTTACTTCGAATTGCAGTTTTGCTTCTTGCGGTAATGCTCGGCAAATATCGAGTAGCTTTCTTGCTGGTAATGTTAATTCACCTGTCTGCTCTAACTGCACATCTATTGCTACTATAAGCTCTACTTCCATATCTGTTGCCGTAATCGTTAGCGTATCAGATTCTATATTCATCAATATATTTGAAAGAATAGGTAGCGTTTGACGACGGTCGACAACTCCACTAACCGTCTGTAATACAGGTAGTAGTGCATCTCTATTAATATTAAATTTCATATATATACCTATTATTGTTACTACTAGTAAATTTAAATAATGTTGATAAACTTAATTTTATAATAAAATCAAATAGTTAAAGTGTTTTGTTTGTTGGTTATTTACTGTGGATAATATGCTTGTTTTTGTTAGTGAAATGTTAATTATTTAAAAAAATCATTTTTTTATCAACTTATCCACAAGTCGTTATCAGCTTGTTAGGGTGTTTGTTAAATTCACATAATCTTCTTCAATTCTATGTTCTGTTTTTCTCAACTCTTTTATTTTTCTGCAAGCATGTAAAACAGTGGTATGGTCTCGGCCGCCAAAAGCATCTCCAATCTCAGGTAGGCTATGGTTGGTCAACTCTTTTGATATTGCCATTGCAACTTGTCTTGGTCTGGCAATTGATCTATTGCGCCGCTTAGACAATAAATCGGCCACTCTTATTTTGTAGTATTCTGCAGTTGTTTTTTGTATGTTCTCCATAGTGACTTGCTTATCTTGAATGATAAGCAAGTCTCTCAATGAAGACTGGGTAAACTCTAGCGTAACAGGGTTTCCCGTTAGATTAGAATTTGCGATTACACGATTCAGAGCTCCTTCAAGTTCGCGAACGTTCGAACGAAACCGCTTTGCGATAAAAAAAGACACTTCATAAGGTATCTCCTTTTGTACTAATAGGGCTTTTTTGCGAATAATGGCGACGCGTGTTTCAAGCTCTGGCGGCTCTATGGCTACAGTTAGGCCCCAACCGAAACGAGATTTCAGCCTCTCTTCCAAACCATTAACTTCTTTTGGGTATCGATCGCACGTCAAAACAATTTGGTGCTGTCCTTCGAGCAGAGCGTTAAATGTATGAAAGAATTCTTCTTGAGAGCGCTCTTTTTTAGCAAAGAACTGGATATCATCGATTAATAGAGCATCTAAGGATCGATAATGACGTTTAAATTCATTGATTGCATTGTGTTGCAACGCTCTTACCATATCGGCAACAAATCTTTCAGAGTGCAAGTAGGCTATATTAGCGCTTGGCTTCTGTTCCAGGATGGCGGCGCCAACAGCGTGCATTAGGTGTGTTTTGCCCAATCCAACACCACCATAAATAAACAAAGGGTTGTATGCGTTGCCCGGGTTTTCAGAAACCTGGATAGAGGCAGCTCTGGCGAGCTGATTCGATTTACCCTCAACAAAATTATTAAACGTAAAATGAGAATTTAGGTTGCTAGAATGCTTAACTGGTTTTGTTTGAGACTTATCAACTGATAAGCCTGCGCCTGGCGAACTTGTTTTTTTGCTTTTTGACTGGGCTTCGTTGCTATTGCGACTACCAATTTCTAGTTTTAGTGAAATACGCTCACCGTTTAGTTGTTCGCCGGTCAACAATTCTTCTATACGTGTTAGGTAGCGCTCACTTATCCAATCGAGCACAAATCTATTCGGCGCAAGCAGATGTACGGCATTTTCGCTCTCAATTGCGTGTAATGGGCGTATCCAGGTGTTGAATTGCTGAGGTGATAGTTCGCCCTCAAGCCTTTCTAGGCAACGTTTCCATGGGGAAATTCCCACTAATAAACCCTCGATGAATTTCTGGTAATGAAGAGAAGGGAGAAGTGTATACCTGATTAAAATAGTTATCCACAATAACAAAGTCACGATGTTTTGCAGGTTGTAATTGACTTATTTATAGTTGTAACAGTAACATATGCGCCCTTTTAAATAGCGCCATTAAAGTAATCGAAGGCATGAGTATATGAAAAGAACGTTCCAACCAAGTAAGATAAAGCGAAAAAGAAACCATGGCTTTCGTGCACGCATGCAAAGCCGTTCAGGAAGATTGATCATAAAGGCGCGACGAAGCAAGGGCAGAAAAAGGCTTTCAGCGTAGTTATATTAAAGAGTGTCTTCTTTCGAGAGTCGTTTTCGAGCTTGTAACAGATTAAAACGTCCGGAAGAATTCAAGCTTGTGTTTTCTTCAAAGCATCGTTCCAGCGATAATTCATTTTTGTTTCTGGCTAGACAAAACAACCTTAATCAAGCGCGTTTAGGCTTGGCTGTACCCAAGAAACACATATCAAACTCTGTTGATCGAAATAAAATAAAGCGAATCATTAGAGAAAGTTTTCGACTGAGGCAAAAACAGCTTGAAGGAAAGGATGTGGTTGTTGTGGTGAAAGGTGCTGTAAATTGCAAAAGCAAGTCGATTGATGCAGGACTGATTAAACATTGGGATAAAATGAGCAAATGAAGCAGGCTCTAATAAAGTTAATTATTATCTATCAGCGTTATATTAGCCCATATAGCGCTCCTTGTTGTAGGTTTTACCCAAGCTGCTCCGAGTATATGGTCGATGCTCTTGCCGAGCACGGGGCCCAAAAAGGACTTGCTTTAGGTGTTCAGCGAATTTGTCGTTGTCACCCGTTTCATGAAGGCGGCTTTGATCCTGTACCTCAAAAAATAATGAAGAATAATTAATGGAAACGACACGTTTTATTTTATTAATCGCACTAGGTTTAGTGCTAACCATGATTTGGCAATCCTGGCATGAAGATTACACTGATTTGTCTGTTCCGACACAGCTAGATAGGCAAGAACAAATTTTAGAGTCAGCAACGAACGCAGACGTAGAAGATTTACCAATGGCTCCGATGCCAGCTTTGAAAAGTGAAGCGCCTTCGCTAGTGTCAGACGAAAACTCTAGAGAGTTTGTAAACGGCGAGGTTGTTCATGTAAAAACAGACCTATTAGATCTCGAGATAAATACACGTGGCGGAACAATACAGCACTTGGAACTATTAAAATATCCGCTCTCCAAAAAACAACAAGATGAAAAAGTAGTTTTGCTAGACAATGCTGAAGAATATTTTTATATCATTCAGGGTGGTTTGCTTAGTAAAAATAACGCTGCTAATCATAAAACTATCTATACCGCTCAGAACAAAAATTATTCTTTAGCTGGTAACGATAGCGTCTCCGTTCCACTGTATTGGGAATCAGAAAACGGCCTGAAAATTATAAAAACATTTACCTTTTATAAAGGCAAATATGTTGCCGAGATAAATTATGAGATTCAAAATGGTACCGGCGCCGACTGGACTGGCAGCCTTTATGGGCAGATAAATCGGACAGAGCCAAAAGAAAAAGGTTCTCGTTTTATCTATACCTATACTGGAGCGGTTATTTCTTCTCCTGAAAAACGCTACGAAAAAATAGACTTTGGCGATATTGAAGACGATAAGTTATCTACAGATATAACAAATGGCTGGATCGCCATGCTGGAACATTATTTTATTTCTGCACTAATTCCAGGCTCAAAAGAAGACCAATACCACTATTACACCTTAAACCCAGATAAAAGCAGTTATGTTATTGGCGCAATTTCTCCGGCCAAAACAGTATCAATAGGTGCAAGTGAGAAATTAAATCACCGCTTGTTTTTCGGTCCAAAGCTTCAAAAAGAAATGGAAGAAGTAGCAGAAGGACTCAATTTAACAGTTGATTACGGGGTTTTCTGGTTTCTAGCCAAGCCTCTTTATTGGGCTTTAGATTATATTCATGGTTATACCAATAACTGGGGTTGGGCAATTATATTAGTAACCCTTCTATTGAAAATTATCTTCTATAAATTGTCTGCTGCTGGATATCGTTCGATGGCTAACATGCGGAAGGTTCAGCCACGACTTCTTTCAATCAGGGAAAGATATAAAGGCGATCGTGCTCGGCTCAATCAAGCAATGATGGATATTTATAAAGAAGAAAAAATAAATCCATTAGGCGGCTGTTTCCCTATATTAATACAAATACCAGTATTTATTTCTCTATATTGGTGCTTATTAGAAAGCGTAGAGCTAAGGCAGGCCGATTTTATTTTATGGATACATGATTTGTCGATTCCTGATCCTTATTTTGTTTTGCCTTTGTTAATGGGAATAACGATGTTTGTGCAGCAAAAATTAAATCCGGCGCCGATGGATCCTGTTCAGGCTAAAGTTATGTCTGTCTTGCCAGTAGTGTTCACGGTTTTCTTTGCTTTCTTTCCTTCAGGTTTAGTTTTGTATTGGGTCGTAAATAATACGCTTTCCATCGCACAGCAGTGGATGATTACCCGTAACATTGAGAATGCAGCCTCTAATAAATAATGTGGTTGAGCGGTTTGCGCTATGCCTAAAAACAGTGACACGATAACAGCGATTGCTACACCCCCGGGCCGAGGCGGTATAGGCATAGTCCGTGTATCAGGAAATAAAACCAAAGATATTTTCAAGGCCTTAACTGGCTCCTCTCCAAACGTGCGTTTAGCAGAATTTGTTTCTTTTAAGTCTTCCGATCAAAAAATAATCGACAAAGGCATAGTCCTGTATTTTAAAGCGCCCGCTTCATATACGGGCGAAGACGTTATGGAATGTCATGCACATGGTAGCCGTATTGTTCTTGGTATGTTGTTAGAGGAAATAATTTCGTTGGGCGCCAGATCGGCCATACCGGGTGAGTTTACAGAGAGAGCATTTTTAAATAATAAAATTGATCTGGTGCAGGCAGAAGCCATTGCTGATTTGATAGACAGCAATTCTAAGAAAGCAGCTCGCAGTGCCCTGCAGTCTTTAGATGGTGTTTTTTCAAATAGTATTTATCAATTGAGAAACCGTGTTTTTAATGCAAAGGCCTTAATTGAAGCGGCTTTAGATTTTCCTGAAGAGGAAGGCATAGATATTGATGTTACCCCCGCAGCAAAGGATATTCGCGAATGCCTTCAGCTTCTTAATGCTCTTTTAATCAAGGCAGAATCAGGCCGAGTTCTTGATCAAAACCCTACGGTTGTTATTGTAGGACGACCAAACGCAGGGAAGTCCAGTATCATAAACAACCTGTCTGGTATTGATTCTGCTATTGTTTCAAAAATACCAGGCACGACTAGAGATATAATCAAAGAAAAAGTATTAATAGGCGATTATGCTGTCACGCTAATCGATACAGCCGGCATCCGTGAAACAAGAGACGAGATTGAAATAGCTGGCGTTGAGAAGACACATAATGCGCTTCGTGTCGCAGATGTTATTCTTCATATACAGGATCAATCAGATGATTCGACGAACCAGGTTGATAATTTGTTTGAAACAACAAGCCTAACCGCAAAGACTATTGTCGTTCGAAATAAAATCGATCTTTGCAAAAATAATAATTTTGTGGATTCTGAAAAAGAGGTTTATGTTTCGGCCAAGACCAACGCAGGCATGGATAAGCTTACCGAGGCAATATGCCAAACACTTGATATAGTGGGAAACGAAGAAGACTTAATTTTCTCCCGACAGCGGCACCTGGATGCTTTGTGCTTGGTAAGCAATAGTTTGCAACGCGTTCTTGCTGATATCGAAGCGGGCTTGGGTTTAGAGGTGCAAGCAGAATCTCTGAGGTATTGTTTGTCCTGTTTTGATGAGTTAACGGGCAGGACGACAAGTGATGATGTGCTAGGCGCAGTTTTTTCTCAATTTTGTATTGGTAAATAATTAATAAGAGGAATTGTTTGTGAGTATACAAATCGATATTTCAGTTGGAGAGTTATTAGACAAAATAACAATACTTCAAATTAAACAGGAAAGAATGGATGATGCTGCAAAATTAGAAAATGTAAAAAAAGAACTTCATGTTTTACAGGGGCAGTGGGAGTCTTCTTCTTATGCTAGAATTAATCTTGATGATCAAATAGGCGAATTAAAAAAAATTAACGAAAACTTATGGGACATAGAAGACAAAATAAGACTCAAGGAAAATACACAGGAATTTGATGAAGAATTTATCGCATTAGCCCGATCTGTTTATGTTACAAATGATGTGCGCGCTGATATAAAGCGAAACATTAACAGGAAAACCGGATCAGAATTAGTCGAAGAAAAGTCATACCATGATTACACAAGCAACAAAGAATAATCAATCTGAAAACAAAGCCTAACAATGTTTTTTATGATCTTCTCTAAATCACATGGCTGTGAATAAAATACTTTTTATAGGTCTGAGCAATGTTGGTGATGTTATTATGACGACGCCTGTTTTAAAGTCATTACACACAAAATTCCCTTCCGCATCATTTGATATAGTCGCAGATAAGCGCTCCATGAATTTATACGGAAACTACCCTTTCTTAAATAGTCTTTATTTGAAAGATAAAAATAAACCCCTGCGTGGCGTGCCAGCATTATTGTCTGAACTATGGAAAAACTCATACGACATTATCGTTGATGTCAGATCTGATGGCCTTGCATATTTGTTACGAGGAAAAAAAAGATACACAAAGTTTTTCGCCAAAAGTTATGGGCCTCATGCCGTAGAAGAAATTATGGGCGTTATTCATAGTTTGTATGGGGAACAAGCGATTCCAGACACTGAAATATGGTTGTCTGATGCCAATCGAGAATATGCCAGTAAGCAATTATCTGTTTTCGACAATAAAGAGAAATTACTGTCCCTGTCTGTTGGCGATAGTCGTAAGCCAGAAAAGACACTTGCTACTGAAAATTTTATTAAGCTGTTACGCACCCACAAAAATGATTTTTCGGGCGTTATATTTCTGGGCAACGAATTTGAATCAGAAGTGACAGAAAGAGTTTGTAAAGAGATAGAAATTCCCCACATTAATACATTAGGCAATAGTTTATTAGATGCTGCTGCTTTGATAGAAAAAACATGTCTTTACATAGGCCCGGATTCTGGCCTTGGGCATATTGCTAGTGCAGTAAAAACCAGGACTATAAGTTTTTTCAGCGTTATGAGTCCAGAACGTTTCCGCCCATGGGGAAACAAAACGACGTGTATCGCCGCGCATAATAATGATGCACGTAATATATCTGCGGCGGAAGTCAGCGATATTATAAATAGGGACATATTATGAATGAAGTGTTACGCATATTAGACCGAATATTAAAAAAAAGAGGTTATACAATAAAAAAACACCAGGAATTCAACCTGTCCCCGCTTAAAAGTTTTAAAGGTTTTGAAGATCAGAAAAGTGTTTATGATAACTTTAACGCATACAAAAATAATACGGAATGCAACCTAGGATCGCTCACGGTTTTTTTACGTACGAGCATCAATGAAGAAAGAGCTAAAGGCAAGCGGAGTGAGCTGACCGGCGTTGATCTAGAAGAGCATTTATTGAAATGCATAAATTCATTAATCGTTTCTATTCACCATGCGAGTATTAATGACCGAAATATAAAGTTCGTAATATTTGACGATCGGTCGGATGTTGGTGTTCTAGAAAAAATTAAACAGCTATGTAAAAAACTAACATGTAACTGGGAAATTATAACAACAGACAAGCCTGGTCAGGGTGAATCGTTATATCAAAACTTTGAATATGCAAAATGTAATGATGAATTAGTTTATTTTTGTGAAGATGATTATCTTCATTCCAAAACTGCGGTTCTAGAGATGATTGATTTTTATTTAAGAATATATAATCAAACAAAAACTCATCTGGTATTACATCCTCAAGAACACGAAAATGTATTTAGACAATTTAATTATCCATCATATATTCTTTATTCTGAGACAAGGCGCTGGAGAACTATATGTCATGCAACACATGTTTTTTTTACTCATACAGAAATCGTAAAAAAATATTGGAGCTATTTTGAAAACACTAAATACGTAGGGGTAAAAAACAAACGACATTTAGGCTCTGAAAAAGAAACAACCGATCATTTGTTTAAACATATACCAGGTTTTTCGCCCATACCCGCAGTGGCAGCACACTTGCAGACAGAGCATTGTTTGCCGCCATTTTTTAACTGGCATGAGCTTTGGGAAGAACAAGAAGGTTGCTTATAGAAAAGTTAAACAATAACAAAAAAGCGCCCGTCAAATTATATTTTTAAAAGAATTATAAACCTCATCAGGCTTTATGTTAGTCATACAAATATTGTCAGAGCAGGCAGTTTTCAAGCAAAAACTACAAGGCAATACTTTTTCTATAACAACCGAACTCTTATTGTTTGGCCACCATTTATTTGATAAATCCCGTGTTGAAAAAAGGGCGATTGTTTTAAGTTTTGAAGCATCACACAAATGCATCGCCCCTGTGTCGAGGCTTATAGCAACTGAAGACTTGGTCAATACATAGTGCAGTTCTGGAATTGATAACTTGCCGCAGAGATTAATCGTATTTTTTGTTTGTGATACTATATTATCGGCTTCAATTTTTTCATCAGCCCCGCCTAAGATTAATATTTTATGTTGCGCTCCTATTAAATTCGCCAATGTTGCCCAATTAGTTAGTGGCCACTTTTTGGGTTGTATTTTGCCACCAATTAAAAAAAGGACAGGTTGTTCAAGCGAAAGCAAATCTTTTATATTCGGGTCTTGCGGTTCCTGAGAGCTAATAGGGTAATTTGATTGTCCAGAAATGCCATGTTCTTGAAGAATATTAATAAATCTATCGGTTTCTGTTGGTGTTGTAAGGCGTTCCTTTTGTAGACGCATAAATGATTTTATTCGCCCACAATCCCACCCAAACGCACTTCCTATGTTTAAATAAAAACGAACTAGAAACATATTTCTAGAGGACTTATATATGCCTATGTTCTGGGGTATTTGTATAAACAAGTCATATTTTTGTTTTTTTAAAAGTTTTAATGTTTCTTTGCGCTGATCTTTTTTTACAGTGTAGAGATTGTTTATCAAGTCTTTATTTAAGCCGAGATCTTTAAAGGAAACATTGCCGTTATTAGTTGATAACAAATCAATTTGTGCTTTTGGGTGTTTTTGTCTTATCAAACTCAGTGCTGGCAAAGCAACAATTGAATCGCCAAATGCGCCGTCTCGATTTATTAATATTTTTTTATATTCATTTTTGCTTGTGAAAAGTAAGTTTGATAAAACACTAATTATAGTCAAGCGCATAAAACGGACGCTGTTTATATATAGCAAGCCTATTTTTTCAATAAGGGTCATATTAATTTATGTTTCTTAAGCTTATTTAATACCTTTTCAACAGAGATGTTTGAAATTTCTGAAGGCTTAAACTCAAGATCGTTGCGTGCTATCTGTTTAGTGGCGCTTATGACATTATTAAACTGTCCTAATGCATGAGTCCTGCGCGGGTATGTAGGCCCAAAAAGGCCAAATACAGGTATCTGTGAGCAAGATAATATGTGCATAGGAGCTGAATCATTAGTGACGGCAAATTTCGCGTGTTTACCCAGTTCAACAAGCTCGAAAATGCTGAATTGATTAGTTGCATCTATGTGTGTATCCGCACTTAAAGCACGATTTAATTCAATATCATCATTGCCGCCTATCCATACAATTTTATATAAACCACTTAAATTAGACGCCAATTCTTTAAAATAAGGCCACCTCTTTTCCGTGTGTAAAGGGCTGGAGCCTGCGTGAAATAGAGCAAAAGGCCTCCCAAATAAATCGTGTTTTGTTAACCACACTTTAACCTTGTCAATCGTTGACTTAGAAACTGGTAAATACGGCGAGGCGTTGGCAGGTGCAATATTTGCGCTTTCAATTATTTGATTTAACCGATCAAAAGAATGGCATTCACCTAAATAAGTATTTACTGGGTGAACAGTGTATGGATAGCATGGGTGATTTCCTGCTATAAATGAAGCGCCTGAGAAGACACAATATACTCTTGTTCGGTCGTTTGACTGCAAATCATATATTAGATCAAACTTGTTTTTTCTTATCCAGAATATAGATTTTAATTTATTTAAGGCTCCTTTGCGTTCAAAAGAATTTATCTTCAACGATCCAAAGTGTGAGAATAGTGGTGTAAAGCTAGGGCTTGTTAGCAGGTGGACTTCGTCAGACAGGTGATGATCTAATATTTGTTTAATAATGGCGGTAGAAATAATGGCATCTCCCAAAGCGCCTAATTTTATTATCAGAATTTTCACGATTCGCTAATGTGATTATGTATATTACGCATTAATATTTAACTTCGTAAGATATAGTGCCAGCACCAGCCAGACCATGTAATTTCGTAAAGCGACATATGCGCGTTAATTTTTAAGTACCTTTCATTAGAATTGATTTACTTATAGCGCTCTACAATAATGTTAAACAACCCGCATATATAACCAATTACGCTGGCAAATTTAACGATACTTTTTTCGAATCTTCCTTGATTGAAAGTCACAACAAAAATTATAAAAGACAGCATGGCGCCAATAGTTTTGCCTAAAATCTTTATTAAGAAATGTAACCAGCTTTTTAAAATGCCATTTCTAAATCTATATTGTACTACGTTGTTAATTCCGCCGGTAAAATGTCGATAGAATAAATATTTGTTTGAAGCTCTTTCTTTTACGATTGCTTCAAAGATAATTGCTTCATTAGTCCAAACATGTGAGTTTCCTTTGGCTGAAGATTTTTCGAAGAAATCAAAGTCTTCACCACCACAAAAATTCAATCTTAGATCGAAAGAGAGCTTATCTTGTTCGATTAGCTTTTTCTTAAATAAGACATTGTTAGTTGATACTTTTCGCGGCATGCTCCCTGTTTTATATTTACCTTCAGTGGTTGAAATAGCCGTCCCTTCCTCAGTTAAAGCAATGACGGGCCCGGTAGCCACGGCTGCAGAATATTTTAACAACGCGTTAAAAAGTACTAATAACCAATCTGATTTTGGGAATTCATCATCATCTATAAAAGCTATAAAGTCAGCTTGCGCATTTATTGCTTCTTTAAGTAAACGGTTCCTGGCAGAAGCAATTCCTCGTGAAGTTTCAACATGATAGGAAATATTATGCAGATGAGAAATGTTTAAACTCTGGATAATGCTTCTGGCGGATTTTTCCTGATCATTATCTACAACAATTAATATAAGCCTATGTTGTTCTGGGATTAAAAGTTTTGCGATAGCATTTAAACAGTTTTGCAATAAAATAGGCCGTTTATAGGTGGCAATGCATAGGGCTATGATAGGCTGGGCAGAGGTATTCATGGTTGTTTTTTAGCTATGTTTTTTTCATAAAGCCCTATTGTTTTTGCTATCATTGCTTGTCGAGTAAACGGGTTATCTTTGCTTATAGTCGATGATGTTTTATGAAGGGACAGTATTTTTGCTGAAGCTGCGGCAATATCATTGGGCGGCGTCAGGCCGCTTGGGAATAAAGATTTAAGCACTTCTGAAGCGCCGCCATGGTCATATGCGACTACAGGAGTGCCGAGGCTAAGCGATTCTAACGCGGTTCTTCCAAAAGCCTCAGGCTCTTTAGCTAGCGACAGAACCAGATCTGAGATGGCCATAATTTCTTTCAAATCATCTCTGTGCCCAATAAAACTTATATCATTTTCAAGATTGAATTCGGTAACCTGTCTTTTTAAAGACTCTAGAAATTTAATACGCTTCGCATGTGGCCCTCCTGCGATTAAACCGTGCACGGGAAGCCCTGATTGTTTTAAAGCATCGACTATTAATAAGAAATCTTCCTGCCCTTTCCAGCGAGTAATACGTGCTGGAAGTGTGATGACGAATTTGTTTTTTAAATCACTGTGATTTATTGCCCAATCTTTTTTCCAATTATCATCCGGCACATAATCAAAGGGGAATTCTTCTGCATCGATGCCTCTATGGATTATAGTTAGTTTATCTTCATCAACGCCTTTATAGTTGTTTAAAACATAATCCTTAATGAATTGTGAAATGACAATAACATCATCCCCTTTAGTCATGATTTTGCTGTATGCATTGACAGAATAGGGCCCGTGGACGGTGCAGATAAATTTTGGCCTCTGGTGTTTTTTCATTCCTTTTAAAGCAAGATAACAAACCCACGCAGGCATTCTTGAGCGGACATGAAGAATGTCCACAGACTCTTTGATTAGTAAATTTCTAAGCTTTTTTGCCAAGAGAAATGTTAACAGCGACTTTTTCCCTATAGGCCAATTGATATGTTGGCTACCTTTTGAAACTAATCGATCTACTAGCCGACCACCTTCTGAAATAACGATAGAGCGATGGCCTGCTTTAATCAGGCCAGAGGCTATTTCTAGAGTTCCTCTTTCAACTCCGCCCACTTCCAGAGCTGGCAGAACCTGCGCAACTGTTAACGCCATGTCGTGTTGTCCATTATATGTGCTGGATGTATGCTTTTAATGAGGTTTTGAATGCAAAATCTGTTTTTACAATATTCAAACCATGTTTATTAAAAAGCTTGTTTAAGGTGGTTTTGTTAAAATAATATAAGTGTTCCGAAGGTTTAATTTCTTTCCAGTCAGACAAAGGCTTCGTTACTCGGCGGTGTCCGATATCTGGGGTGATAATATGTATTACACCTTTTGCCGCAAGGATTCGTTTTAACTCATTAACAAGTAAATTCAAGTCAGGGACATGCTCTATAACGTCGTATAAGGAAATCACGTCGAAATATTGATCAGGGTAAGACTGATCTTCGATGATGCCGGCCACAATATTATTGAGCTGAAGGTTTGTTTTGCCATAATTAATTCCCCAAGGCTCAATATCAATTCCAAAAGCATCAAAGCCGCTATCTATCGCGCTCCGCACAACAAAACCTGCTGAACAGCCTATATCTAGCCAGCGGCCAGTCGACACATACCTGTTTTTTATAAGCCTAACTCTTCGCAATGAACGTTTTAATTTAGTCGTAGCTTTTTTAGCGTAGTCTCGGCTATAGTCATTTCCGTAAGTTTCCTTGATTTTCTCGTAATTTGGTCTTGGGTTTATCAAAATCAACGAACATTTGTCGCATTTGACAAACGGCTCACTATTCTTTTTAAAAAGATGGGTGAACGATTCGCTTTCACAGACCGGGCAAGCAATAGTTTCCCAACTAATATTTTCATTTGAGGTCATCTGTTTTATATTTTATTTCTGCTAATTAACCGCGACACGCTTATTATTAAATTCAATTTTATTTGTATTAGTAATTTTGAAGACATATTTGGGAGCGAGGATGTTATCTAGATTTATCCAAATATTCCACGGCTAAGCAATAATTCAGCGCAGCGTTGAGCTTCATTTAAGATAGGCCTGTTTGATTTTAACGCGGGCTTTGTATTTTTTTCATTAAAGATTGTCAAATATCCTTCTTTAACAAGAGCGTTTATGCTTACTTCTAATCGACTATTTTTCTTTTTAGGCAGGTTAATTAGGCCAACGGTAGCACCAGAAGAAAGAGATTCGTAGATCATAGAAATACTATCCCTTGTAACCCAGATATAGCTGCTATTAACAATAAGCTTCTGAATGTCGGCGCCGTTAGTTCCGGAACAGCTTAAAGTGCTTACATTTTCAAATGAATGTTTGTTTATATCGTTTAGGACTGACGTGGGCGTGCGGGGTGAATCAGCGACAATCCAATTGATATCAGGACTATTAGTTACGACAGTGTTAATTTGATCAATTATTGACTTATTATCCCAGTGGTAATGTTTAGATATACCGCCAAGCAGAATCAAGCCCTGGTCTGGTGATTTGTTCTTATTAAATTGTATTGGGTTTAATGCCCCGTTTGTTGTAACAACATTGCCTTTTTCTGAAATCAGGTCATGTTTGGGGATGATGCAAATATCAAATAATGGCAAAGGCAAGCTAGGCTTCATTAATACAATGATTTTCCCTCCGCGTGCATTTCGTGCAGCTAACATTGAAAAATGAGTCCCATGCCCCGCGCCAATTATCAGGTCAGGGTCTGGTAAAGATTCGCCTGCGGGAAATGTGTTTGATAAAAAGCGACCAAGACTACTAAAAATAGAGCTAGTCTGTATATCAAAGCAGGAAACTGTAGTTAATCTTCCGATAGCATCGCATAACCCGATGCTTTGAGAGTCATGGCCGGGTTTTCTGTCAGTAAATCTCCAGATATTCAACGCCATGCTTGCCTGTAATGATTAAATCAACTATTCCTCAAGGATAAACTCGGTGCCGCAATATGGACATTTAGATTTCCCCGTTTCTTCAATAGGAAGAAAAACACGCGGATGTTGATTCCACAGACTCATTTCAGGCAAAGGGCAATGTAAAGGCAATCGATCTTTCTTTATATTAAATACAGATTCGTTACTGGTAGTAACGGCTGCTGATTCTTGGACTGATTCATTCATAGCTTTACCTCGTTATACATAGCTCAACCAATTTTGATATTCGCTCAGCTTACCTTCAACGCAGTCAAAATATCGTTTTTGTAATTTTTCTGTGATGGGCCCTCTTTTACCGCTTCCGATTTGTCGATTATCAAGTTCACGGATCGGCGTCACTTCAGCAGCGGTTCCGGTAAAGAACGCTTCTTCAGCAACATACACTTCATCGCGGGTTATCCTTTTTTCTTTTACGAGAATATTGTTTTCTTGGGCAAACTGCATAATCGTCTCACGAGTTATGCCTTCCAGAGCAGAGGTCAAGTCAGGGGTATACATTATCCCGTTTCGCACGATAAAAATATTTTCGCCGCTCCCTTCAGCGACATAGCCCTCATTATCCAGCAAAAGCGCTTCATCGTAACCATCAGCAAGCGCCTCCTGCAAGGCAAGCATAGAGTTCATATAATTACCGTTTGCCTTTGCTTTACACATGGTGATATTGACATGATGACGCGTAAAAGAGGATGTTTTGATTCGAATTCCTTTTTCCAACCCCTCATTGCCGAGATAAGAGCCCCAGGCCCAGGCAGCAACCATGACATGAACCTTAAGATTATCAGCCCTTAAGCCCATGCCTTCCGATCCATAAAAACACATCGGACGGATATAGGCGGACTCCAGGTTATTATTTTTTACAGAATCAAGACATGCTTTATTGATGGCTTCCTTATCGTAAGGCATGGGCATGTTTAATATGTGAGCTGAACGAAACAGTCGGTTTGTGTGATCTTCAAGTCGAAAAATAGCGGTCCCTGAATCTGTTTTATAGGCTCGAACGCCCTCGAACACGCCCATTCCGTAGTGAAGGGTGTGTGTTAGCACATGTGTTTTTGCCTCTCTCCACGGCACAAATTCGCCATCTAGCCAAATTACGCCATCACGATCATCCATACTCATTATTTTTTACCGAAGTTTTAATAAATACTGTAAGTTATTATTCTTGTTGTAAAGCCAGCTAATGGTAATGCGCTAGTCAAACGCAATCAATAAGTCTTTGACTTAACTATTGAAAGATTTCGATTTAGTAATCATTTTTAGGATGATTTAAGCTGTAAAGTATTCAAACAAACAATAATGGGTAAATAGAAATGCTTAAAAAAGTCAGCCCGCCAGAGGCATATAAGATCCTCGAACAGCAAAATAACGCAGTGTTAATAGATGTTAGAAGCACGATGGAGTATAGCTTTGTTGGCCATCCAATAAACGCGCTTCATAGACCACTTAAAGAGCCACCTGATTGGGATTTACAAGCAGGTTTTATTGAAAAGCTTAGGGCTGATTTGGCTGCGCGTCAGCCAAATAGGGATATATTAGATGATGTGCCGGTGTTGATGCTTTGTCGAAGCGGCCAACGGTCAGAGCTTGCTGGAGAAATGTTGCTCAAGGAAGGGTTTACCAATGTATACAATGTGCTCGAAGGGTTTGAAGGAGACAAAGACGAAAATGGACATAGAAACACAATCAACGGTTGGCGTTTCCATGGCTTGCCGTGGGAACAGTCATAATTATTCTAGCTGCTTGATTCTAAAATGCAGATAGGGACGAAATAGTTGCATCCGTTTAAACCTTTAATAGATCTTGTCAAAAACATCTTGGCTGGTACCCGCGCAGCCATGTTTATGCCCGTACATCTCTGGCAATTTAAAAGTGGTTATTTGCAGGTTTGTTTACTCTTGGTCGTGTCCTTAGGCTTGTCATTTATCCACGATTATTATGATACGGCGCCTGATCATTTCTTTAATCCCTATGGACTAAGTTATCAGGCGTTGCTCTATTTATTGTTCTTTTTTAGTTTGAGCCTTATCGCAGTTTGTAATTCGAGACAACAGGACTTGGCAAAACTGGCGGTTTTGTTTTTATCAATAGTTCCAGTAATTTGGTTGGGGACAATTTGTACGCTGACGATTGCAAAAGAACAAACCTATTTTGATCCGTTTTACTCAAACTGGGCCGTCTTTATTATTTACTCATTATGGTACCTGGTAGTCTCTGCTCGCCTTTTTAAGCGATTTTTCTATCTGCGTTTTCCATTAACACTGGTTTATACACTCCTATACGCAGCAATCAATTTTGCACCGCTGTTTCTTCTGCCTACCGAACCGCTTTGGTATCCTAAGCAAATAGATAATACACAAGTCGGTACCGCGCCTAATATTGATATTGAATCGGTTTATTATTCACAAAATAATTTATTAGAAAAATTAAGCGCGGATCTTGTCGAAGGCAACCAAGCGCAGACAGATTTATTTTTTATTGGGTTTGCTGGAGATGCAGATGAAGATGTTTTTATGAATGAAGCTATAGCCGCACAGGAGATTGTTAAAAATTATTTTGACGCCTATGGCCGTTCAATGATTTTGATTAACAACAGCAACACAGTTGACAATATTCCTTTGGCTAACGAACATAATTTAAAATACAGTATTAATAAAGTTGGTAAATTAATGAATAAAGAGGAAGACATCCTCTTTTTATTTTTGACATCACATGGATCAGAAGATCATTTTCTCTCTGCAAACTTTACACCATTTAAATTGAACAATATTAATGCAGGCCATATTAAGCAAGCACTGGATAATTCAGGGATTAAGTGGCGCATAATAATTATCTCTGCCTGTTATTCCGGAGGGTTTATAGAGCCACTAGCAGGGCCGTCAACTTTGTTGATTACAGCCGCAAGCGCGGAGCGAAATTCTTTTGGTTGCGGACATGACGGAAAATATACCTATTTTGGAGATGCTTATTTTGAGAAAGGACTGAAGCAATCTAGATCCTTTGTTAAAGCTTTTGATCAGGCATCAAAAATAATTTTCACCAAAGAAGAAGAGGAAGGATTTAAAAACTCCGAGCCACAGATCAGTGTTGGAGTTGAGATAAAAATCAAACTGATAGACTTTGAAAAAGAGCTTGAGGCGAAGAGCAGATTAAACTGGGCAAGCACTGCGGAGGGTTAATCACCCTGAGCTTTTTCATTAGTTGTGTCTGACATGTTTTTTTTGTCCTCATAGTATCGGCTGACAATAAGTCCGCTCTCGAAAAGCAACCAGATTGGTACCGCTAACAAAATTTGAGATATCACATCTGGCGGCGTCAATAGCATCCCGATAAAAAATGCCAGCACAATTATATAAGGACGATTAGCGGCCAGTTTATCAACGCTAACAAAACCGGTTCTAGTCAATAAGAATGTTGCAACTGGAATTTCAAAAGAAACACCAAAGGCAAAGAAAAGCTTAATAATAAAATTTAAATAATGATTTATATCCGTCATGATTTGTACGCCTTCCGGTGCGGTAGCTGTTAGAAAGGAGAACAACACGGGAAAGACGATGTAGTAAGCAAATGCTACTCCTATATAGAAAAGTAAGCTGCTGCTAATCAACAAAGGCACTGTAAATTTCTTTTCGTTTGCATAAAGGCCAGGAGAAATAAAAGACCAAGCTTGATAAAGAATGTAAGGGATTGTTATAAAAATCGCACAGAACAAAGTAAGTTTAAACGGAGCAAAAAAAGGCGATGCTACTTCTGTCGCTATCATGTGGCTGCCTTCAGGCAGTTCCGCTATCAATGGTGTCGCGATGTAGCCATATATCTGATTTGAAAAAGGAAGCAATATCAACAGTATTACAAAAACGCATATTACAGCGCGTAGCGCACAAGACCTTAATTCTATCAGGTGAGAAATTAACGGCTGTTCAGTGTCTGAGTTAACGTCCGTCATGACAAAAAAGTGATGCGTTTATTTTTCTGCTTCATTGTCTTTATCGTCATCAGGCTGTCCTAGAATAATGCGATCCGGTGCCTGCTTCATCAGGTCATCAATACGATTAATGTCTTTCTGAAGATCGTCCACTTGCTCAAACTCAAGTTCCTTCTCAAGCTCATTTTTGGCATTGTTGATAAAGCGTCGTATTTTGTTAACAAAGCGGCCCGCGTCATGGGCGAATTTTGGTAGTCGTTCTGGGCCAATAACTATTAAGGCAATGATTGCAATTATAGCCAGTTCCCAAAAGCCGATGTCAAACATGCCGGTATTGTTAAGGTAGGGTGATCAGTGATCAGGTTTTTGAAGTGTCTTCACTCTGTGATTCAACCTCGCCTTCTATGACTTGCCCTTGTGAGGGGGTTTCAGAAGGCTCTACTATTTTTTCTTTTTCTTCAGGTTCCTTTACCGCGCTTCTGAAGCTTTTTAGTGCGCTACCCAAATCACCACCCATATTGCGTAGTTTTTTTGTGCCAAATAGAAGCGCAACGATTAATAGAATTATTAATAATTCGGGTATACCAAAGCCCATGCTTATTCTCTCCAAACAAATGATAGTTTCTTTAATGATAGTTGACCCGAATTCAAACCGACAAGCAAGCTTGATCAGGGGACTGAAAAGGGAAACTAACCTTTACGGTTGGCTTTTTCTTCTAATCCAGACAAACCAAAACGCGACTCAAGCTCAGCTAAAATATCGGCATGATCAAGCCCATGATGCTTCAGCAGCACAAGCGTGTGGAACCACAAGTCGGCAACTTCGTGAATGATAGCAGCATTATCACCTGATTTAGATGCAATTATAGTCTCAGTCGCTTCTTCGCCAACCTTTTTCAGAATACTATCGACGCCATCATTGAACAGCTTGGCGGTGTATGACTCATCAGGACTGGCTTGTTTACGTTGATCCAGTATTTCTGAAAGCGAATTTAGAATGTCTTGTTTCATTGTCGGCCCGCTATTTATAGATATCCTGTGGATTTTTTAATATGTCTTCGGTCGTTTGCCACTCTTTGTCGACAAGAGACATAAAAAAGCAATGGTGTCTGCCGGTATGACAGGCGATACCACCCTCTTGTTTGACAGTAAGTAATAATGTGTCGAAATCACAATCAAGCTGTATCGATTCAACATTTTGATAATGCCCGGACGACTCCCCTTTCGTCCAAAGGGATTGACGAGATCGTGACCAATAAACGGCTTTCCTGCTTTCAGCGGTCTTTTCTAACGATTCGCGGTTCATCCAGGCATGCATAAGTACTTGAAGCGATCCTGTCTCCTGTACAACGACAGGAACCAAGCCATCACTATTCCATTTGATCTTGTCTAGCCATGAACTCATATTTGATACCGGATGTGTTACAAACGAACCTCAATATTTCTTTTGGACATGCATTGTTTGGCTTCAGCAACAGTATGCTCGCCAAAGTGAAAGATGCTGGCTGCGAGAACAGCGTTCGCCTTTCCGTAGAGTACGCCCTCCGCGAGATGTTCCAGATTACCTACACCACCTGAGGCGATTACCGGAATATTGACAGCATCACTGACTGCCTTAGTAAGCTCGATATCGAAACCATCTCTGGTGCCATCACGATCCATGCTGGTTAGCAAGATTTCCCCGGCGCCATATTCGGCCATTTTTTTTGCCCAGTCTACGACATCTAGCCCAGTTGTCTTGCGTCCGCCGTGAGTGAATACTTCCCAACTATTTTCCTCCTCGCCTGTACGAACGCTTTTGGCGTCAATTGCGACAACTATGCACTGTGACCCAAATTGTGTGGCAGCGCGTCGTACGAATTCAGGGTCATGAACCGCAGCAGTATTTATGCTGACTTTGTCAGCGCCAGCTATAAGCATGCGCTTAATATCATCAACAGATCGAATTCCGCCGCCAACGGTTAACGGTATAAAGACTTGGCTCGCGACCTCCTCAACGACATGTACTATGGTGTCTCGGTCATCGCTGCTAGCGGTAATATCAAGAAAGGTGATTTCATCAGCGCCTTGAAGATCATAGCGTTTGGCCACCTCTACAGGATCGCCAGCATCGCGGATATCGACAAATTGAACGCCTTTAACTACCCGGCCTTTATCTACATCAAGGCAAGGTATGATGCGTTTTGCGAGGCCCATTAATTTGATTTATCGGCGCAGAGTTTGTCTGCTAATTTTTGTGCTTCTGCAAAATCAAGGGTGCCTTCATAAATAGCGCGGCCGGTAATGACGCCAAAGATACCTTCTTCGCTTACATCACACAGAGTGTGTATGTCGTCCAGGTTGCTGACACCGCCAGATGCAATAACAGGGATGGTGATATTGCTGCAAAGATCGACGGTCGCTTCGACATTCACGTTATTTAACATGCCGTCACGGCCTATATCGGTAAATATGATTGCGGCAACGCCGTCATCTTCAAAACGTTGCGCCATGTCATTCGCATCGTGATGAGATAGTTTTGACCAACCGTTAGTTGCTAGCTTTCCATTCTTTGCATCAAGCCCGACAATGATGTGGCCTGGAAACTCAAGACAAACGTCTGATACAAAATGTGGTGTTGTAACAGCGCGCGTACCGATAATGACATAAGAAACACCCACATCTAAATAAGTCTGAATGGTGTCTTCGTCGCGAATTCCACCGCCTACTTGTATAGGTACGTCAGGGTGTGCTTCAACCATTGCGTGGATAACATCGGCGTTGCTTGGTACACCATGAACAGCGCCATCAAGATCAACAATATGCAGGCGCCTTGCCCCAGCCTCGATCCACTTATCGGCCATTGCTACCGGGTCATCAGAATATATGGTTTCCTGGTCCATCTGTCCTTGGCTGAGACGAACACATTTTCCGTTTTTAATATCTATGGCGGGAATAATTAACATAATAAGTTGTTTCGATGAAACTCGATGAGTTATGGAGTGATGCGTTTATTTTAAGTTATTTTTTAAAATTATTGATTCTGATAAATATATTAGCATATAAGCGCCAATGTCATAATGTGAATTATAAGACGATCACTGATACAGAATAAAGTAATTGATCTTGCTTTTAATGCGCCTCATCCCAATTATTTCCATAGCCAATATCGACTTCTAGTGGCACGCTTAATAGTTCGTTCTTCGACATGCGGGCATTAATTTCATCAATAAAGGGCTCAAGCTCATTGTTTGCTACTTCAAAAACTAATTCATCATGAACCTGCATGATCATTATTGCGTCTATAGTCGACTCTTGTAGCCAGTTGTCTATGTTAATCATGGCGAGTTTTATGATATCGGCTGCTGTGCCCTGCATTGGGGCGTTAATTGCTGTTCGTTCAGCGTATTGCCGCCGTGCCGCATTACGTGCATTAATTTCCGGCAAATACAGTCTCCGTTGGTAGACAGTCTCAACAAAGCCATCTTCCTTGGCCTTTTCTCGGGTGTTATCCATAAAAATCTTCACCCCTGGGTAGCGACTGAAATAGAGTTCAACATATTGCTGAGCCTCAGTTCGGCTAACGCCAAGTTGCTTAGCAAGGCCAAATGCTGACATGCCGTAGATCAAGCCAAAGTTGATCGCCTTAGCAGCTCGACGTTGATCGTTATCTACTTCATCAATTGCTACAGAGAAGACTTCTGCAGCGGTTGTCTTGTGAATGTCCAGGCCTTTAGCAAAAGCGTCAAGCAGGCCCTTGTCGCCAGACAGGTGCGCCATGATACGTAATTCTATTTGAGAATAATCGGCGGCAACCATGGTGTAGCCTGCTGGTGCGATAAACGCTTGTCGAATCTTCCTGCCTTCCGGTGTACGAATAGGTATGTTTTGTAGATTAGGGTTGGATGACGAGAGCCTGCCGGTCGCAGCCACGGCTTGGTGATATGAAGTATGAACGCGGCCGGTTTTGGGGTTGACCATCTGTGGTAATTTATCTGTATAGGTTGAACAAAGCTTGCTCATGCTTCGGTAATCCAGAATCAGTTGGGGTAATTTATAATCTTCGGCCAACTCTTGTAATACAGACTCGGCTGTCGACGGCTGTCCTTTTGGGGTTTTAGCCAATATTGGGAGCTCCATTTTCTCATATAAGATAGTCTGAATTTGTTTTGGCGAGCTTATATTAAATGTCTCTCCGGCAAGATTATGTGCCTCGATCTCAATCTCTTGCATGCGCCTTGTTAAGTCGTGTGCCTGCTGCATCAACATGTCTGAGTCAATGACTACGCCATTACGTTCAATTCGTGCTAGCACTGTCAAAAGCGGTATTTCGATGTTGTTATAGACTTGCTTAAGTTGTATGTGTTCTTCCAGATCAGAACTTAAAACACGATGGAGTTTTAATACGATATCAGCGTCTTCAGCGGCATACGGTGCAGCGACTTCTATGCTGACCTGGTTAAAAGGGATTTGTTTAGCTCCTTTGCCAGCAACATCCTCATAATGAATGGTTTCAATATTTAAATAATTTAATGCCAAGGTGTCCATGTCATGACGACTGGCGGTGCTGTTTACGACATAAGAAGCCAACATAGTGTCATGTTCTATGCCTCGTAGCGTGATGTCATAATTAGCAAAAACTTCCAGATCATATTTCAGGTTTTGCCCTACCTTTTTTATATCTTCGTTTTCCAGTAACGGTTTAAGTTTTTCAAGCGTGCTGGTTAATGGCAACTGTTCCGGGGCGCCGGCATAATCATGTTGAAGCGGAACATAGGCGGCATGATTTTCATCAACTGCAAATGAAACGCCTACGATCTCTGCTTGCATGTAGTCCAGGCTGGTCGTCTCTGTATCGATAGAGATCAATGCCGCCTTTTCTAGCTTTGATAGCCACTGATCCAGTTGTGCTGTTGATAGTATTGTTTCGTATACTGGATCAGCTTTAGCCTCTGAGCTTGAAGTTGCGGTAGTCGTTATCTTGGATGTTTCAGGCTTGTTGTCTACGGACATCTCTTCGCTGTCTTCTTCAAGCTGAGACAGCCATGATCTAAAGTTCCAGCGTTTATACATCTCTTTTAAGGCAGAATTGTCTGGTGCGCTTATGACTAGTTGTTCAGGTGTAAAATCTAGCTCAACATCATACTTAAGCGTAACCAGTTCCCGGCTTAGAGGTAGTTGCGGCATGAACTCCCTCAGGTTTTCACCAACCTTGCCTTTTATTTCGTCGGCATGGGCGATGACTTCATCCAGTGAGCCATATTGGTTTAACCACTTTACGGCAGTCTTTGGCCCAACTTTAGGTACTCCCGGTACGTTGTCTGCGGTATCGCCCATTAGTGATAGATAATCGATGATTTGTTCTGGCTGGACACCAAACTTTTCTTCAACGCCAGCAGGATCCAGATAGACATCGCTCATTGTATTGATCAAGTGAATGCGATCGTTAACCATTTGTGCAAGATCTTTGTCGCCGGTAGAAACAACCGTTTTGATGCCCTTGCTTGCGGCCTGTCTGGACAAGGTAGCGATCACGTCATCGGCTTCAACGCCATCGATCATTAAGAGAGGGACGCCCATTGCACGGATCAGATCATGTAAAGGCTGAATCTGGCAAACAAGGTCGTCCGGCATGGGTGGCCGATTCGCTTTATAGTCGGCATAAAGGTCATTGCGAAATGTCTTGCCCTTGGCATCGAAAATAATGGCAAAGTAATCTGGCCCGCCTTCTGTTAAGTGTTTTTGCATCATGTTGATGACGCCATAGATAGCGTTAGTTGGCTCGCCCTCAGCATTGGTCAGGTCTCTTATAGCGTGGTAGGCACGAAATAGATAATAAGATCCATCAACAAGGACCATTGTATGTTCAGACATAGAGTATCGATTTTTAGAGTGATTGAGGTTTTAAGAGGTTAAATTATGACAGTTTCAAGGAAAAATCTCAGACTTTTGCAGGGGCTAATATCTAAAATTCAATATGAATATCGATCTACTTCATCTAAGCAGATTGAGGTGGTAAAGTAGCTTCCCAATACCTGTAAAGGAAAGGCAGAATGAATAAGTTTTTAATCTCATTAACACTCTTCATAGCGTCAACGGCTGTAATGGCGGGTAATTCAAACCCGGGTGGTCTAGAGCCAGTCCCTGAGCCGCCAGAGCTGCCTGATCCACTCGAAACGGGTGAAAATATTGAGCCTGAAGTAACCATTATCCGTAAAAAAGATGCCGTGATTGAGGAATATCGGGTTAATGGCCAGCTTTATATGGTTAAGGTAACCCCCGCTTTTGGTCCCGTATACTATATAAAGGATCTTGATGGAGACGGGCAGATGGATCATCGGTACGAGTTAGAAGATCCAGCGGTTCCTGAATGGGTCCTGTTTACCTGGTAATTTGATTCTGGTTTATTTGAGCAACAAGTCACAGCTTACTAATCTTTGTTAGTTCTCTTTGAGAACAAACAGACAACTCCTGACGCATTAAAAAGTACTATGTCGGTTTATACAAATGTTTTGCCGCATGAACTCGATGAGTTCCTTGAAAATTATTCGCTCGGACAATTACAGCAGTTCGCGGGTATCAGTGACGGTATAGAAAATACCAACTACTTTGTAACGACTAGCAAAGGCCAATATGTACTGACCTTGTTTGAAGAGCTCTCTCTCGAAGAGCTGCCCTACTTTCTTGATCTGATGGCGTTTCTTGCAGAAGCAAACATTCCGACTGCCCATCCTGTTAAAGATAATCAGGGAAACTATCTCCGTGTTTTAAATGGCAAGCCGGCGGCATTGGTGAAAAGGCTTAATGGTGCCAGTATCGATATTCCCAATGAAAAGCAATGCCGCGCGATAGGTGTGCATATGGCGCGCATGCATGTTGCGAGTAGCGGATTCAATCTTAAGCGGCAGGCCTCTCGCGGGAATGATTGGCGAATACAAACCGCCGAGCGGGTGATGCCGAAATTAAAAAAGGAAGAACAGTCCTTGCTGCAACAAGAGCTTGCCTATCATGATGCGACCCAATTAGGTAAGTTGCCGACCTCGGTAATCCATGCCGATCTGTTTCGAGACAACGCGTTATTCATTGGCGATGAGCTCACCGGAATGATCGATTTTTATTATGCCTACAATGGATGCTCCCTTTATGATTTGGCGGTAACTATAAATGACTGGTGCATGAATGGAGATGTAGAACGTAACAAACAAAATTCCGCAGCGCTTTTGCAAGCCTATCAAACAGTACGATCCATAGAGCAACACGAACGCGATGCATGGCAGGTTGTTTTGCGTGCTGCTGCATTACGGTTTTGGTTATCTCGATTACAAGACAAGCATTTTCCTCGTGATGGTGAGATGACGCATATTAAAGATCCGGATGTGTTTAAAAAAATCATTGAGCATCGTGTTAATCATCCTGATGAGTTGATGGAGATGTGGCAACCCTGATCAATTTGCTGACCGTTGTTATGTTATGAGTGCTTCTCATTCTGTTTTTACCTACGGTACCTTACAAATACCCGAAGTGATGAAGCTCGTCACGGGCTTAAACCTTCCCTTTGTGCCCGCAAGATTAAATGGTTATCAATGTTTAAAGATCAAAAATAGAACATACCCGGGGATTATAAAAAATCCATCTCAATTTATAGATGGCATCTTATATAAGGAAGTCAGTGCTCATGCATTAGTCTTGCTCGATCAGTTTGAAGATATTTTATATGAACGTCTTTTGGTTGATGTTGTTGGCGAAACGCAACAAGCGTTTGTTTATGTAATTAAAGATGAATACAGTCATCGTCTTGATGAACAAGCATGGTCGCTGGAAGAATTTAAGCGGAAGTATTTAAATAAATATTTAAGGGATATAACAAGTTGGTAATGCTTTTTTAAGTTGGTTTTACATTTACACGGCAAAACTAATTTAAAATATAACTACTATCTCAGAAAAGTCTGATAAGCAGGATTATCAGACTCATCCCAATAAGGAATCCCTAATTTATCAACAAATTTTTGAAACTCTTCTTGTTCATTTTCTTTAACTTGAAAGCCCATCAATACTCGACCATAAGCTGCACCATGGTTTCGGTAATGAAACAAACTGATATTCCAGCGTTCTCCCATTTCGGTTAAAAAATGTAACAGCGCACCGGATCGTTCCGGGAATTCAAAGCGATAGATAATTTCATCGCCCGCTTGAGGCGCATGGCCGCCGACCATGTGGCGAATGTGCATCTTGGCGACAACATCGTTACTGAGATCGACAACGTTATAACCTTTTTCTTTAAGGTGATTGATTAGTTTGTTCTTTTCTTCGACGCCTTGTTTTAATTGAACGCCAGCAAATACATAGGCGTCGCTATTATCGCTATAGCGATAATTAAATTCAGTGATCAAACGCGGGCCAAGGTCGTGACAAAGATGCCGAAAGCTACCGGGACGTTCCGGGATCATTATTGAGATTAAGGCTTCTTTGTTTTCACCTAAGGCAGTCAACTCTGCGATATGACGCAGGCGATCAAAATTAACATTGGCGCCACTAAAGATGGCAACCAATTCTTTATCGCTTATTTTTTCTCTGGCGACATACTGTTTTAAACCGGCAAGTGCTAATGCGCCAGCGGGTTCCGGGATTGAGCGTGTATCCTCGAAGATATCTTTTACTGACGCGCAGATCTCATCGATGCTGACTAATAAGATCTCATCAACCAGTTCTTTTGTGATTCGGTAGTTTTCCTCGCCGGCTTGTTTAACCGCAGCTCCATCAGCAAAGATACCAATTTTATCTAATACAACACGTTCGCCGGCTTCCAGGGCATGATGCATGCAAGGTGCTTCATCGGGTTCAACACCAATGATTTTTATATCGGGATAATTCGCATGAGTATAGGCTGCGATACCTGCAATCAAACCGCCGCCGCCGATGGGCACAAAAATAATATCTGGTCTAGTGGGGTGTTGCTCTATCAGTTCTACGCCTACCGTTGCTTGCCCAGCAATGATCAAGGGATGATCATAAGGTGGGATATAACACATGCCTTTTTCATCCGACATGTTGATTGCATAGTCTTTGGCATCATCGTAAGTATTGCCATGCAAGATCACATCAGCGCCCATGCGTTTGACGGAATTGACCTTGATATCAGGCGTTGTCTTTGGCATAACGATGATCGACTTCATCTTCAGACCTTGTGTCGCCATAGCTACGCCTTGGGCATGGTTGCCAGCAGAGGCAGTAATCACACCACGTTCACGATCCCCTTCGGATAATGAAGCGATCATATTGTAGGCGCCGCGCAGCTTATATGAAAAAACCGGCTGCTGATCCTCACGTTTTAACCAAATGTTATTCTTATGCCGGAGTGATAGTTGCGGCGCGTGATCCAGATCTGTCCGCTTGGCAACGGCATAGATACGTCGACTGGCCTCTTCAATTAGATTATTGTATTCGTCAAACATGTTCATAAGATAACATTTACTTCACCACAAACATATTTTTCTGCGGAGCAAACTATGTCACAAGACGATAAGAAAAGAGAGGTTGCTAAAGCGGCCATCGCTTACATTGAAGACGATACTATCGTCGGAGTAGGAACAGGTAGTACGGTTAATTTTTTTATCGAAGAACTTGCCAAAATAAAAGGCCGAATCGATGGCGCGGTTTCCAGTTCGGATGCCAGCGAAAAATTATTAAGACAGCATAATATCCCGGTGCTTGCGCTTAACAGCGTTATAGAAATTCCGGTCTATGTCGATGGTGCAGATGAAGCGACAAAGCACCGTCATTTAATCAAGGGTGGTGGCGGTGCATTAACCAGAGAAAAGATCGTCGCGGCGGCTAGTAAGCAATTCGTCTGCATTATTGATGACAGCAAAATGGTGCCAACATTAGGGGCATTTCCTTTGCCGGTTGAGGTGATTCCTATGGCTCAAAGTTATGTTGCTCGACAGATTGCAAAACTTGGTGGCCAACCTATATTACGCGAAGGATTTACAACTGATAACGGCAATATCATTATAGATGTGCACAAGATGAAGATTGAAAACCCGCTTGAACTTGAGCAGGACCTCAATCAGATAGTTGGCGTGGTAACAAATGGTCTGTTTGCTCACCGACCTGCGGATATTTTACTTATAGCAAGTGACAATGGTGTTAATACTCAATAAAATTGAGATGCTTGTCGCTTAAATAATACATAATGTTGGCTTAATGGACATGGTTTGGCTTAGAATAGATCTAATAATAACAATGTCTTTCAAATATTAGAGGGAATCAATAGATGCTTTTTTACATTGTCTATATCTTGTCGGTGGTTGTTTTTAATTTTGCACTTTACTGGCTTTCTTGCGCGAAGAAATATGGATTGGGTGGTGCTTCTTGCAGCCGTTGCAATCTTTGCTGTTAATATCCTCGATTTTCTCAAGATAATCTAGCGTTAGCGGCCCAGTTCTTATTGGCCAGTCATAAATGATTGGACTGCTACAACGTGTTACCCAAGCCCAAGTCACCATCAATGGTGATACCGTTGCCTCAATCAATACTGGACTGCTCGTGTTGGTTGGTGTCGAAAAGAATGATTCCGAAAAACAAGCCGAACGACTAATTGAAAAGCTAATCAATTATCGGGTTTTTCCTGATGATCAGGACAAAATGAATCTGAGTTTGAAGGAGATCAAGGGCGGTTTATTGCTTGTCCCTCAATTCACACTGGCAGCTGAAACACAAAAGGGATTACGTCCAAGCTTTTCTAATGCCGCCGTGCCTGAGTTGGGAAAACAGCTATTTGAGTACCTAATTACTCATGCTCGCCAACAATTTGCAATCGTTGAGGCGGGCGTCTTTGGCGCCAATATGCAGGTAAATTTAACCAATGATGGGCCTGTAACGTTTTGGCTGAAGGTTTAATCAGTCACTACTTCATCAGGAACAAAGCTATTAAGATTGAAATCACTACCACCACTATCCCAATAATTTTTTGCTTGCCCTGAATTATATTGTCTTCAAACCGGTTTTTATAAAAATAACGTAACGATAGAAATATAATAATCGCTGTAAACGAACTTAATAAACCAATAAGTTCGTTTCTCAAATCTTCAACCAATCTTTAGGTTTCAAAAAGACATCATAAAGCTCTGCTTCAGGAGTGCCGCGAGCAGGCTGCCAATTATATTCCCAACGCACGAGTGGCGGTAAAGACATCAAGATAGATTCTGTACGACCGCCCGACTGTAAGCCAAATAAGGTTCCGCGATCATGAATCAAATTGAATTCAACATAACGACCACGGCGATAAAGCTGAAAGTCGCGTTCACGTTCATTAAACGGAATATCCGTGCGCTTAATCACTATAGGAAGATAAGCCTTTAAAAAATGATCGCCAACACTCTGCATAAACTTAAAACAGGACTCAAAACCCCATTCATTTAGATCATCATAAAATAAACCACCTATACCTCTTTGCTCATCGCGATGTTTGAGGTAAAAGTATTCATCACACCATTGTTTATATTTGGCGTAAGTATCTTCGTCGCCAAAACCTTCACAAGCTGCTTTGGCCTTTTTGTGCCAATATTGAGCATCTTCTTCAAAACCATAATATGGTGTCAGATCGAAACCGCCGCCGAACCACCAAATGGGTTCTTCGCCCTCTTTCTCGGCAACAAAAAACCGTATATTCATATGTGTGGTCGGTACATATGGGTTTAAGGGATGGATCACCAAAGAATTTCCTAAGGCCTGAAATGATCGGCCTGCTAATTCAGGCCTATGCGCGGTTGCTGATGGAGGTAAATTGTCACCATGGACATGGGAAAAATTGATACCACCTTGCTCAAAAATCTTGCCCCTTTGCATCACTCGACTACGACCGCCGCCGCCGCCTTCACGATCCCAGTTATCCTCTTTTAGCTCTAAGGTCTTGTCTAGTTGTATCATTGCATTGCAGATACGCTCCTGCTGGGAATATAAATAACGTTTAATGCTATCAATATCGATCATTTTTCTATCCGTTCATTGGTAATAATGTCTTTAGGGCGCTATCCTATCACGCTAAATTTTTCAGGTGGTAGTTCAATGAGCAATCGTACCGCGACAGTTAAGCGCGACACAAAAGAAACACAAATCGAAGTTTCCTTAAATCTAGATGGTGAAGGGAAGTCCGATCTGAATATTGGCGTGCCATTTCTGGAACACATGATCGACCAAATCGCGCGGCATGGAATGTTTGATATCAGCATTAAAGCCAATGGCGATCTCGACATCGATGCTCACCACACGGTTGAAGATGTGGGCATAACGCTCGGCCAGGCATTTACAAAAGCACTCGCAGACAAAAAAGGCATACGTCGCTATGCGCATGCCTATGTGCCGCTTGATGAGGCCCTGTCTCGCGTAGTGATCGATTGTTCTGGCCGCCCCGGTCTCGAATATAATGTTAATTATCCACGTGCACGCGTAGGTGATTTTGATGTCGATTTAATATTTGAATTCTTTCAGGGTTTTATTAATCACGCGATGATGTCATTACACATCGATAACCTTCGTGGTCGCAACTCACACCATATCGCTGAGACAATCTTCAAGGCCTTTGGTCGAGCACTGCGTGTTGCTGTAGAACAGGATCCGCGGATGGAAGGGATATTGCCCTCCACTAAAGGCGCCTTATAAGGACAGTTTTTATAATGCGCTTTTTTTGCGATTGCTGTGTCAGCACCGTGCTCAAATCCTCATGTATTAATTTATACATTCCGGTTTTGCGCGCGCTGCTTCCTTACACTCACAAAAAAATCACTATTATTAAAACTATCCTTCCTCATATGTACCATGTCTAAGATCATTGTCCTTGATTACGGCAGCAGTAATCTACGTTCTGTTGCAAAAGCACTCGAAACTGTCGCTAACAGCGATCAATCTATCGTCATCAGCAATAAGCCCGATGAAATATTGAAAGCAGATAAAGTTGTTTTTCCTGGTCAGGGTGCCATAGGTCAATGTATGGCTCATCTCAAAGAGCAAGAACTGGATCAGGTCATTCGAGAATGCATTCTAAATAAACCTTTCCTTGGTATTTGCCTTGGCCTGCAATCACTGATGGGTCACAGTGACGAGGATGGTGGCGTAAACGGCTTAGGTATTTTGCCCGGTAATGTTATTCGTTTTACTGATAATCAAATCGATGAGAATGGTGATGCTTATAAAATTCCATCTATGGGCTGGAATCAGGTTATACAAGAGAAACCACATCCACTATGGGAAGGCATCGAGGATGGGAGTCGGTTTTATTTTGTACACAGCTATTATGTGAAACCAGAACTTGGTTCCGATATCGCCGGGTCTACGGATTACATCAGTCGCTATACATCTGCGGTTGCAAGGGATAATTTATTCGCAACGCAGTTTCATCCTGAAAAAAGCCAACACGATGGCTTAAGACTATTAAAAAACTTTCTTAACTGGCGGGTTTAGGTTTTCGCTTAGGCGGCCTTTTTTTATCTGATTTTACGCGTTTCTTTTCTTTCTTTTTTACAGGCCTGTCTGATTCACTTGTCTTATCATTCATTCGTGAAATATTAAGCTGTTGTCCTGAGACCCAGACTTTTTTCATTGCCTTAAATAAATCATTCGGCATACCCATAGGCAGATCTACGGTTGAGTAATTCTCATGAATAGTGACGTTCTTGATGTATTGGCTATCAACACCCGCTTCATTCGCAATAGCGCCGACAATATTGTTGACCTTCACTTCATGCTCATTGCCGACTTCTAGGCGAAAACGCTCCATATCGCGATCGGGCCTTGATTCTCTCGGTGTTCGTTGTTTTTCGGCGCCGCGTGGTTTGTCTCGGCGTCCTTCTCGATGTGGTTTATCTCTCTCACGATCGTTACGTGGCGACCTGTCACGTTGCTGTTCCTTTTGCGGCTTCATCAAAAACGGTTCACCGCCTTGTGCAATCTTTGCTAATGCTGTGGCGATATCCATTGCAGAACGACCTGATTCAAGTTGGTATTCTTCAATGATTGTGTGAAACAGTTGTGTGTCGGTACTGTCTAAAGTATCAGTAATACTTTGTTTGAAACGTACAATGCGTTCTTGGTTGATTGTCTCAACCGTTGGCATATGCATGCGTTCGATCTTCTTACCGGTCACTCTTTCAATCATACTCAACAATCGTTGTTCACGACCTGTCACAAATAAAATTGCTTCGCCGGCACGGCCCGCTCTTCCGGTGCGTCCGATGCGATGGGTATACGCTTCTGGATCACTAGGTATATCATAGTTGATAACGTGACTGATACGTTCAACATCCAGTCCGCGGGCAGCGACATCGGTTGCAATAAGCATATCAATCTTGCCAGATTTTAATTTATTGATAGTTTGCTCGCGCAACTTCTGCGTAATATCACCATTCAGCGCAGTACAGGCATATCCACGTGCTGACAATTTTTCAGTTAGCTCCATGGTTTCAATCTTGGTGCGCACAAATATAAGAATCGCACTAAAGGTCATGCTTTCAAGAATGGTGGTTAGCGCTTCAAGCTTTTGTCTGCCATTCACCATCAAGTAACGCTGGCGAATCGTATCTGCCGTAATGCTTTTTGTTTTGATGGTGATTTGTTCAGGATTGTTTAAATATTTTTTAGATATTTTTCGAATCTCAGACGGCATAGTTGCCGAAAATAAAGCAATCTGACGTTTGCTTGGTAATTGCTCAAGCACCCACTCAACATCATCAATAAAACCCATGCGTAACATTTCATCGGCTTCGTCCAATACCAAACAGGTTAATTTATCTAACTTCAAAGTACCGCGGCGCATATGGTCCATCACGCGTCCGGGTGTTCCCACTACCACATGCACACCGCGCTTGAGTTGGCGTAACTGCACGCCGTATTCCTGACCGCCATAGATAGGCAAGACATGGAAGCCCTTAAGAAAGGACGCATATGTTTGAAAGGCCTCAGCGACCTGAATCGCTAACTCACGTGTCGGTGCCAGAACTAAAACTTGAGGCGTCGTTAATTTCAGGTCAATCTTTGATAATAACGGTAAAGCAAATGCAGCCGTTTTACCCGTGCCCGTTTGTGCCTGCCCGATTACGTCTCTACCATCCATGACATGTGGAATAATTTCAGCCTGAATTGGCGAAGGCGTTTCATAACCCACTTTATTGAGCGCTTTCATCATTGGCGCTGAGAGTGACAGATCGTCAAAAGACAAAGTGGTGGAGTCGTCAGTATTGCTCATGGGGGTTACCTTCAGATATGGAACGAGAGTCATGCTTGCTGTCACTATTATGACACATAGGACGACAAGAAGCCGCGAGTATACGGTCTTATAAGCCGGTTACAAGCCAAATATTAATCATATGCACACTAAAAACGGTCGTCTTCTATATGAATCCCTAAATCACTATACTTAACTCGCTGAAAACCATCCTTTCGTTTTTTTACAAAATGCGACTAGAGCAAGCATCAAAGGCACTTCGATTAATACGCCAACGACTGTAGCTAGTGCAGCGCCAGATGATAGACCAAACAACATAACTGCTGTCGCTATAGCAACTTCAAAATGATTAGACGCACCTATCATTGCCGTAGGCGCTGCATTTTCATAAGTAAATCGCATGGCATGGGCAGTGCCATAGGTAATTGCGAAGATGAATACCGTCTGAATAAACAGGGGGATCGCTATCCAGAGAATGGTTAAGGGATTAGCGATAATAACGTCGCCCTTGAAGGAGAATAGTAATATAAGCGTTAATAATAATGCCGTAATAGTCACTGGCGTCAGCAGATGCAAGAATTTCTCTTCAAACCAAGCTTTACCTTTATTCGAGATAATCCATTTTCTCGAGAAAAACCCCGCTACCAATGGTAGTGCAACATAGACCCCTATAGACAAGAGTAATGCTTGCCAAGGCACCGGTAATTTACCTACCCCAAGTAAAAAACCACCTAACACACCAAATAGGACAAGCATAATTAAAGAATTAACCGCCACCATAACTAGTGTATGACCATCATTACCTTTGGCTAAATATCCCCAGACCAAAACCATCGCCGTACAAGGAGCGATGCCTAACAAGATACAGCCAGCCAGATAACTACGCCAAAGTGGAACAGCGAGTACTTTGACACCATCTTGCATCACAACCGTGCCTGAACCGTATTCAGCACCAATGGGCAAATCGAGGCCAAATGGCATCTTCACAAAATCCAGTGCTTCAGCGCCGATCAGCCCTTTGAAGAGTATGCCAAGAAATACATAAGCAATGAGATACATTGTAAAAGGTTTGATCGCCCAGTTAACAAATAAGGTCAGACCAACGGGTTTAATACTCTTTCCCGCTTTAACAACTTCTGCGAAATCTATTTTCACCATGATCGGGTACATCATAAAAAATAAACAGATAGCGATAGGAATGGAGATTATCGGCGCGCCATTAATAACAATACTCATGCTATCAAGTGTTTTAGCAAACGTTGGGGCGAATTGTCCCAATAGAATACCAATGACAATACACAGGCCAACCCAAAGCGTTAGGTAACGCTCAAATACACCCATATCATGTTTCTTTTCGGTCATGTGGCTTATCCCTCACTTGTGAAGATTAGGTAATTATTCATGCGCAGATACGATTTTCTGGGCGATTAGACATATTTTTTATTTTCTTAAGATCAGCTCTATGCTGTTTGTCGTTCAAACTTCCTTTTAGCAAGGCCTGTAACAACTCATTTGCCCATAAGGGCAAGTCTGAATTAATGCTGTAATAAACCCATTGACCGGCGCGCCTATCGATAACAACCCGCATGTCTCTTAATGAAGCCAGATGTCGGGAAATTTTCGGTTGTATCAGATCTAATGCGTAGGTTAATTCACATACGCAAAGTTCTCCTTCTTGCATTAACAGCATCACACTGCGCAAACGAGTTTGGTCTGATAATGATTTTAATAATATTTCAGGCGTCATTTTCATTTGATAAATATACGTCTAGACATATATATGATCAACCATATATTATTTAAATTCAGCAATTTGAAAATAATCATGTCGAAAAAAATATTTAACGTCTTGTTTCTTTGTACAGGCAACTCTGCTCGTAGCATTATGGCGGAAGCACTATTGCGGCGGTTAGGAGCAGGTCGATTCAGGGCATTTAGCGCGGGCAGCATCCCAAGAGACAAAGTAAACCCTTTTGCGATTGAATTATTGAAAGCGAACAATTACAAAACTGATGCGTTCAGAAGTAAGAGTTGGGATGAGTTTTCAGGTGATGACGCACCGTTATTGGACTTTGCCTTTACCGTTTGTGGACGTGCTGCAAATGAAACCTGTCCAATTTGGAACGGACAAGCGATGTCAGCACATTGGGGCATAGAAGATCCGGACCAGCCGGATTTAAGCGATGATGAACAACGAAGATTATTTCAGAAAGCTTACCATGCACTGGAACATCGACTGAAATTATTTACTCGTTTGCCATTAGATAATCCTGACAAATCAGAGTTGCAGAAGGAATTGGATAAGATTGGAAACGCATTTCCGGAACAAGCCTGAAACAATAAACTATTATTTCTGCAAAACAGCTCTAACGACAAGCATTAGCGGCGCGCACCTTTGACAACCAAAATGTCAAAAAACTAAATATGTTTTATATGCCGCAAGCAATGCAAGCGAAATAAAAATTATGCCACTTATGCGATGAAGCATGGTGATTGGCATTCTTTGCAATATTGTGCGACCAGCCCATACCCCTAGTGCAGAAGTTGTTATTAAGGCAATAGTGGAGCCAAACCACACAGCAATTGGAAGGCTAGTGCTGCTTAAAGCAACTACAGCCAATTGTGTCTTATCTCCAAACTCTGCAACGGTTATGAGTAAAAACGTTCCAGCCAATATACTTCCATTGGTACGCATTTCTTCGTTTTCATCATCTTCATCTTCTTCTATACGTAGTGCATGCACTCCAAAGACAGCAAATAAAATGGCCACTATAGAAGATATATAGACTTCTGGAAGCCAGTTGGCTATTGATACACCAAACAAAACGGCCAAGGTGTTAAGTAATAAAAATGCTAATGTTGCGCCAAGCATGACAGGCAATGCTCTATACCGGGTAGCCAACGCCATACACACTAGCTGGCTTTTGTCTCCAATTTCAGCCGCAAATATGAGCAAAAAGCTAGAGCTTGATACGGTAGTTACATCGAACCAATTCAAGCTTGAAAAACTATTAGTTAAATATTCCACATAACCTCAATGTTGAATTTAAGAATTTTCCTGCCGGGGAGCACAATATTTTTCAAACCTAAGCCCCCACTATGATACGCCGCTTTTCGACGTCATTCTTGAATTGCTTGTTATGTATTGTATCCACTATTTCTTAAATAATTTGAACGTTTGCTTTCGGATTGAAGCGGAAGATCAAAGCTATATTATTTTTGTTAAATTAAATTTCCAAGAATCTTATCTTTAATCTTTGCTTAAATAATCGATGTATCGGGCGTCCTCTTTCACCAGACGGCCAAGCAGCAATCGCCAAATTCGATATGCTAATTGCATCCGACCAATTGTTTCCCATGATTTAGTCTCTATTCTTCTATTTTATCGAATACAAAAGATTTATGCCTGAACAGATCAATACATGCATCAACAACTTTAGCGTCAAACAAAGTGCCTTTGCCGGACTCAATGATTTCTATAGCCGCCTGCATATCCAAAGCAGGTCGATATGGCCTGTGGGACAACATGGCCTCGAACACATCTGCAACGGCCAATATTCTAGCTTCCAAGATAATCGCATCACCATAGAGGCCTTGCGGATAGCCAGAACCATCAAGCCTTTCGTGGTGTTGTAAAATCATATCGGCAATTGGCCATGGAAATTCCACATCCTTAACGATTTCGTAACCCGTTATGGAATGCTGCTTAATCAGCTGATATTCGATCGCAGAGAATTTCCCCGGCTTGATTAACAAATCGGCAGGAATAGATACTTTCCCGATATCAAGAATCGAGGCTCCAAGGCACAGCCCTTCCAACGTATCCTTGGAAAGACCAAGCTCGACACCAATGGCTTTAGCCAACTGCTCCACACGTATCAAGTGGGTCGAGGTAAAGACATCACGCTTAGTAATGGTTAAAGCTATCGACTGGATGGTACCGAGCAGGGCTTTTTTCAGATGTTGTGCATCTTCTTCCTTCTGCAGCTGCATGTTTTTTCGTTCGGTGATGTCGTGGCTGACTGTGGCCCAGCCGATGGGCATCCCGGCCTCATCCTGGACGCTGAACAGATAGTAGAAAACCCAAATCGCCTTGCCAGTCTGGAAGTGGCGCAAGCGGATCTCCACGTCACCCTTACCCTCCCGCAACACCTTCGGAAAAAACTCTTCGGTGATGAACCGCTGGTCGTCCGGGAAAAAGTAATCCTCCACCTTCACCTGACAAGCGGCATCCATACCGGAAAGCCCAACCATGCGTTGGCCGGCAGGGTTCACATAGATTGGGGTCATGTCGAGGTCGCACATGCCGATGAATTCGCTGCTGCTCTCGGCCAGCATGACAAACCTCTTCCGCTCGAACTCGAGTTGCTTGCGAATGGTATTATCGCGCACGCTCATAACAATGGCCTTCTCGCCTTGGGAATCGATTGGTCGCACAAGGATATCCACAGGCAGCTCACTGCCATCCTTGCGCTGGTGTCTCCATTCAAAACGTTCACCTGATTTCAGAGAGTCATGCAAGCGCATCGGATTCTGTTCTCTAAGGTCCGGAGCGGCGAGATCAGCTGTATTCATCAACATTAATTCTTTCAGAGTGTAGCCATAGAGTTCCCCTGCTCTCTGGTTGGCATGTAAAATACGACCATCAGAAGCAAGTACAAAAGTAACATCAGGGTGTCCACAGAATATAGCCTTAAAATCAGGGTCATCCCTTGTGGAATCAGTTTTTCCCGGTCCAGATGTCATGGCTGCAAATTAACATGCCCCTTGTTTATTCGGAAGAGTTTAGTCTTGAGTTCCTGTATTTATTATAGATAGCGCTCTATTGTTGTGCATGTTTGAATATTTAGAGGCAAAGTTAAAGTGTTGCAATAACCAATGAATTTACAGTCGAAAGCGGATTTTCGCTAAAACACATAACGTTAAGGCTGTGCGACACAAACGAAGCGCGGTGTAGTTTGCGTCCGAAGAAGTGCCTTGTTATGTGTTAGTTGCCACCATGTGTTTGAAAGATGAAATCACCACTTTCTAAAACAGATATACATGCATCAACTATTTTTTCATCATATACGATACCCTTGCCGCGTTTGATTTCTTCTATTCCTACGTTTAAACCTAATGCAGGCCTATAGGGTCTATGAGAGGTTATGGCTTCCACGACATCTGCTACCGCTATTATTTTTGCCTCGTCAATTATTTCATGGTTTTTTAATTTATTAGGATACCCGGTGCCATCGATTCTCTCGTGATGTTGTTCTACCATCTTTTTTACGGGCCATGGAAAATCAATACCTTTAATTATTTCTGCGCCTATTGAGGAATGTGTTTTTATCAAATCAAATTCAGCTTCACTCAGTTTTCCTGGTCGGTTGAGAATTTCAGCAGGTATATGAATTTTACCTAAATCATGAATTGAAGCGCCCAGGGCTAACCCTTTGATACGATCATCATTCCACTCCAACTTTTTTGCAATTTCAACAGCAAGCATTGCTACATTGACTTGATGCCCAGCAGTATAAGGGTCTCTACTTTCAATAGTACGTGCAATTGCATTGATCATTTGAACAAGCGCATCAGTATAACTACGGAGGGCATCATCACGTTGTTGAATAACGTGGATTTTATCAAGCTTATCTTCTTTCCATTGTAATTCAGTATGTAGCATTTTATATAGGATTGCTGTTGCAGGCGAAAAAACCAATAGCATGGGAAGCCCTATATTTAAGAGCATCTCGATTGATGGAATTGGCAAAAATAAAAATAATATAATATTTATAAAATGGATTAATAAACCAAGAATTAGTGTGTTTATTATATTTATTTTAAAATTGGTTGTTTTCCTATAGTGCCAAAAAAGCACACCTATAAAAGATGAAAAAACAATAGAGAGTGAGCCAATTAAAACACCTGTGCCGCCAATATGAAGGCGATACAACAAACTTATTAAAGTGGCTGTTGCCGCTGTAATTGGTCCACCAATAGCAGAGCCGACACCTAAAACAACAGTACGGGCATCAAATATAATTCCTTCGCTTAAGTGTAGAGGCGCCATCATTCCAATAACGGCAGCAATTCCAAAATAAAACCCGTTAAATAATTCTCTTACATATTCACTTTTATATTCTTTCTGATAATTCCATGAGACTAAATATGAAATAGCGAGCAATAACCCGGCACCTTTGGCTAATTCTAGTATTGCGTTTTCAGCTTCCATGAACCACTCCAGTGGTTTGTAAGTCGACTCTTAAAGAATAGCGGCCTCGCATAATCGGCACATAGCGTCTATTCTGACCAACTGCATACCTATGTCAAAAGAGAAGTTTTATTCTTCTCTATTTACTGCCCTGTAGCCAATATCTTTTCTATAGAACATGCCTTCATAACTAATTTTGTTCAGTGATTTGTAGGCTTCTGCTTGCGCTTGTGTTACTGATTCACCTAAGCCGGTTACACAAAGTACGCGCCCACCTGCAGTAACAATATCATCGTTATTATTAGCAGTCCCCGCATGAAAAACTTTTACGTTTTCATTATTCGCGTTATCTAAACCGGTAATTACATCCCCCTTGCTGGCGCTGGCCGGGTAACCTGCTGATGCCGTGACTACGCCCAACGCGGCACGTTCATCCCATTCGGCGTTACACTCGTTTAAGTTACCTTTTATTGCAGCAAGGCAAAGCTCTACCAGATCACTTTTTAATCGCATCATGATGGGTTGTGTTTCAGGATCGCCGAAGCGGCAATTAAACTCGAGTGTCTTGGGTGTTCCGTCTTTCGTGACCATGATCCCCGCATAGAGAAAACCAGTATAGGTTCTGCCTTCGCTCTCCATGCCTGCTACTGTGGGGATGATGACCTCGTTCATTATTCGATCGTGCATTGCTGCATCGACAACAGGGGCAGGAGAATAGGCGCCCATGCCGCCGGTATTTGGTCCGGTGTCGCCTTCATCGCGCGCCTTGTGATCTTGTGAACTTGCAAGCGGCAAAATATTTTTGCCGTCGACCATGACAATAAAACTGGCCTCTTCACCTTCAAGAAATTCTTCGACTACAACACGATGACCCGCTTCACCAAACTTGTTACCAGACAACATATCTTCAATGGTGCTTATTGCTTCATCTTCGGTCGTTGCTATAACAACTCCTTTTCCCGCAGCTAAGCCATCTGCTTTTATTACGATAGGAATCGATTTTGACTTTACGTATGAAACAGCAGGTTCGATTTCTGTAAAAACATCGTAGTCTGCTGTCGGTATTTTATATTTCTTTAAGAAGTCTTTAGTGAATGATTTTGAACCTTCAAGGATCGCTGCGGCTTTAGTTGGCCCAAAACAAGGCAGTCCTGCTCTTTGAAACTCATCGACGATACCTGCAACCAGAGGAACCTCCGGGCCAATGATCGTCAAACTAATTTTTTCATTTTCGGCAAATGTCTTTAATGCGGGAATATCTTCTGCGCTAATCGCAACATTTTCAATCTTGTTCTCAATTGAGGTGCCTGCATTACCGGGCGCTACATAAACCAATTCAACTTGACCAGACTGCGCCGCCTTCCATGCCAGGGCATGTTCACGACCACCACCACCTACGATAAGTACTTTCATCAATGTAAAAAGTGTCTGATACCAGTAAACACCATGGCTATATCATGTTCGTCCGCTGCAGCAATAACTTCATCATCACGCATGGAGCCACCTGGCTGAATGACTGCCTTAACGCCAACCTCAGCGGCTGAATCCAGGCCATCACGAAATGGGAAGAAGGCATCTGACGCCATTACCGAACCTGCCACTTCCAACTTTTCGTCTGCCGCTTTTATTGCAGCAATGCGTGCACTATAGACTCGGCTCATCTGTCCGGCTCCAATACCTATAGTTTGGTTATTCTTTGCGTAGATGATTGCATTTGATTTAACGTATTTAACAACATGCCAGGCGAAAATTAGATCGTTAATTTCCTGTCCGCTTGGCGCTCTCTTCGTCACCACTTTAAGGCCTTCTTTTGTTATTATGCCCTGGTCGTTGTCCTGCACTAACAAACCGCCGCTAACGCGTTTCATGTTGAGTTGTTGAATTACGCCTTCTCGCTTTCCCGCTTCTAATAAGCGCACACCTTTCTTGCTGGCTATTATTTCAATGCATGCAGGCGCAATGCTTGGTGCAATAATGACTTCTACAAACTGTCTTTCAACTATCGCTTTTGCTGTTTCAGCATCTAGCTCTTTATTGAAAGCAATGATGCCACCAAAGGCTGAGGTGGGGTCAGTAGCATAAGCTCGTTCGTAGGCTTCAAGCACAGAACTGCCAATGGCAACGCCGCAAGGATTTGCATGTTTAACTATTACACACGCTGTTTCCTTGAATGACAGCACGCATTCCAATGCAGCATCTGTATCAGCAATATTATTATAGGATAGTTCTTTGCCCTGAATTTGTTTCGCGCTAGCCAATGTGCCTGCTGGCGGATTTGGCTCGGTATAAAACGCTGCTGATTGATGTGGATTTTCTCCATAGCGTAATTCTTGTCGTTTTTTAAATTGCGTAGAGTACGTAAGCGGGAAATCTATAGGCTGTTTTGCTTCATCAAGTGCGCCCAGGTAATTTGAGACATTTGCATCGTAGTTTGCTGTGTGCGCGAATACTTTTTGTGCCAAGCGAAATCGGGTTTCATCACTTACGCTCGCATTGTTTTCTTTGATTTCTTTTAACACAACATCGTAATCTGCTACATCAACAATAACGGTGACCGAAGCATGATTTTTTGCCGCTGATCGCAACATAGCAGGACCGCCAATATCAATATTTTCTATCGCATCTGCCAAAGTACAATCGGGCTTGCTTACTGTTTGCTCAAAAGGATATAAATTCACAACGACCAGATCGATGCCATCAATATCGTGCTCTTGCATAACCGCATCATCCGTTCCACGCCTGCCTAATAAACCGCCATGAATCTTGGGGTGTAAGGTTTTTACCCGGCCATCCATCATCTCGGGAAAACCGGTGTAGTCTGAGACCTCAACCACATCAATATTATTGTCAGCTAATAATTTTGCTGTCCCACCTGTCGAGAGTATACCAATGCCAAGTTCATTTAACCCCTTACATAGTTCAACAACTCCAGACTTATCAGATACGCTGACCAGCGCACGTTTTACTGTTGGCATAACACAAATTTCCTCTCGGTAGCACCCATTCGAATGAATGGAGGTGGTTAATATATTAATCCAATCCGTACTTTTTTAATCGACTACGTAAGGTCACTCTATTTAGACCAAGTATTTTCGCGGCATGGGTTATATTTCCCTGCGTATATTTCATAACGACATCGAAGAATGGTTTTTCCACTTCTTCTAAGAACAATCCATGAAGATTACTTGCTTCATGCCCATCAAGATCTTCAAAATAGGCTTCCATAGCTCTTTGTACGTTATCTGCCAAACACTTTTCTGGTGTTTCACCGCGGTCATGTGCCGTTTGTTTTCTTAGTTTTGTTTTTATCATGCTGCTAATGTTTCTTGCCCTTCAAAATAATTTTTTATAACGTCTAGCTGTTCCTTTGGTTCTTCAATACGATTAATTACGCCGCGGAATGCATTCGCGTTATGTTGTTGCTTGCAATACCAGGCGATGTGTTTACGCGCAATGCGAACGCCTTGAACTTCCCCATAAAACCGATGCAGATGTTGTACATGACTGATCAATGTACGACTTACTTCTATTGAGCTGGGTGAGCCGAGTGTTTCGCCGGTTTCCAGATAATGATTTATCTCGCGAAATATCCATGGATTTCCCTGTGCTGCTCGCCCAATCATTATGCCATCGACCGCATAAGTCTTTAGTATTTCAGCCGCTATCTCAGGCGTTGTAATATCCCCATTAGCTATTACCGGAATATTTACGCGAGTCTTTATTTCTCCCGCAGTCTCATGTTCAGCAACGCCTGTAAACGCACACGCCCGAGTACGGCCATGGACGGTAAGCGCCTGAATACCTGAAGATTCAGCGATATTAGCGATGTTTAAGGCATTACGATTTTCTTTATCCCAACCGGTTCTTATCTTCAGCGTCACCGGGACAGAAACTGCGTTCACAACTGACTCAAGGATATCTGCAACGAGCTGCTCGTCTCTTAATAATGCTGAACCAGCCATTAGATTGCACACTTTCTTTGCAGGACAACCCATATTGATATCAATTATCTCTGCACCATGTTGAACATTAAACACCGCCGCTTCTGCCATTTGTTTTGGTACTGCCCCAGCAATTTGTACTGCTCTTGGCTCTGGCTCGCCTTTATTCATTAAACGAAGCTGTGTCTTTCTTGTATGGAATAAAGCAGGGTTTGATGTGATCATTTCCGAGATGACAAGGCCTGCACCCAGTTCCCGACACAGAAGTCGGAAAGGCTGATCAGTAACGCCTGCCATGGGAGCAAGCAGCAGATTATTTTTAAGTCTATGGGACCCTATAAACATGAAACAACTACGCTATAAATTACAAGAATGGGTAAAACGAATTATTTTTATGACTTATGATAACGGTTAATTTTTATCTATGAAAGCAGCTTATTTTTGCTGAACAAAATCAGTTACTTTTCAAAGGAACCTAAATTCAAAACTAACTGCACCCGCAGTTGGACCGCTTACTTCAAGCACAAAATGTACCGGAATATTGATTGGCATACCTTCATCCAGATCAATACTTTCATCAAGATAATCACTAGGGATAAATTTTCTATGACCTAATAAAGCACCGGAAGTATCAAACAGAGTAAGTTGCACTCGCGGGTATGGTTGGCGAACAGACAGCTCATTATTAATTGTAGCGTTAACCAATAATGTATCTTGATAGTTCGGATGCAAGCGCACATCACGATTCACTAACTTTATGGCCTGGGTATCTCGATGACGTAAAATTCTACAATCAAGTTCATTGCAAACTTGCTTAATAAAGGGTGTTAATTGCGGGTATTTCATCGAAACCAGATCACGATTAAACCAGACTAACTGCAAGATAATGCCCATCAGCGCTACAAAACAAGCGCTAGTCCAAAAAAAGGTCGGTATCCACCGTCGTTTTCTCGGTTCTTCTGATAAAACTTCATCTGCATCAGGAAAATGATAATGCGTTTCTCTGTCTTCTGATTCAATCAGGCCCAGCACATCTTCCTCGTGCTCTTCGTCCTTAATTTGTGCTTTATTTGCTTCAACAGCATTTGCTTCAACAGCCACATCAGCACCAATTTCATGTATGGCCGTGTCGAACTCAAGTTCACTATTTTCTGTATTGCTTGAAATGATTAGATCTTCATCAGGCTGAAGTTCTTCGTGCTGTTCTGGCTCTGAAATTATTGCCGGATCACCGCCCGCGTTTATTTTTTCACTATTACCTTCATCAATTGTATTTAGTAAACCATTATCTGGAGGACTTACTATTTCAGGTTCATCATAATTTGGGATATCGAATTCTGGCTCTTTTTGAAGTGGTTGCTCACTATCACCTTCGCCAAGCGAGCTTAATACATTGTTCTCAGGCTCAATAAGCTCTGATTCATCATGCTTTGGGCTATTAGTCTCGGGCTCTATTACTCGTTCTTGCTCAGGTTCAGGCTGAATAATTTTGCTGATCGTTTCATTTGATAATGGCTCATCGTGCAAATGATCCAGAGCATTGAACAGTGCATTACAAAAACCACAACGAACCTGTCCGGAAGCAGCAGCAATATGTTCTGCATAAAGTCGAAATTGTTTTGAGCATTTAGGACAAATTGTAAACATTACTTTTTAATACCATGTAAGCGCGCCCACTCTGAATTAAAGACAGGTTCATCCATATTAAAACATGCGCTATACGCGTCCAAGCATTCTTCCGCTTGGACATGAAGTAATCCGGACAAAATGATATCCCCTTCAGCCCTGGTTATTTCAGAAAATTTACTAACTAATTCTTTCAAGGGGTTCATCAATATATTTGCAATCAAGATATCTGCAACAGGAAGGGCGACATCATCAACATGGTTTACTACGATTTTTTCGGTCAGCTTGTTTCTGTCTATATTGTCTTTCGCAGCTTGTAGAGCCTGATTGTCTATATCAACTGCATACACTTCTCTTGCGCCCAGAAGAGCGGCAACCATTGCCAGAATTCCTGAGCCACAGCCATAATCAATCACTACCTTATTTGACAGATCGTTCTCAGCTAGCCATTCGATACATAATGAAGTTGTTGGATGTGCGCCGGTACCAAAGGCTAATCCAGGATCAAGTATCAAAGTTGGAATATTATTATCAGGTTGATCACACCAGCTTGGAGAAATACAAACCCGATCTGAAAAGTACAATGGTTGGTGCTCAGCTTTAAACTCGCCAACCCAATCTTTATCTTTCAATAATTCAATTTTATGTTGATAAATATTGTCAGCGCCAATACGGTCACGCAAACAAACCAGCATAATATCGAGATCAGAATCAGGGTGAAGCAAAGCCATCACACGCGTCTTCTGCCAGAGCTTTTTGTTATTATTTTCGCTCTGGTTTTCTTCCGTTTTCTCGTCTTGACCTTGAGTATCGAACAAAGGCTCAGCACTAGACGCTGTTAACGAAACAGAGACAGCGCCAAATTGTTCTAGTAATTCCGAGAGCTCTTCAGCTTGAGTTTGATTTGTTTCAAGTTCAAGTTGAAGCCAGGCCATTATTTGATTCCGAGTTTACTCTCCAGATAATGAATATCTGTGCCGCCCGCCATAAAAGCTGTGTCCTGAATCAGATCCTGGTGTAAAGGAATATTGGTCTTAATACCATCGATAACGATCTCTGATAAGGCCATTGATAATCGCGCTATTGCTAATTGTCTGGTTTCGGCATGGGCAATTAATTTGCCGATCATAGAATCATAATGAGGCGGAACCTTATATCCCTGATAAACATGGGTGTCCACGCGAATACCAAAACCACCTGGCGCATGATAATGCTCGATGGTACCAGGAGATGGCATAAAATTTACCGGATCTTCGGCATTAAGACGGCATTCGATCGCGTGTCCATTTATCTTAATGTCATCTTGCTTATAATTTAATGGCTCGCCATTAGCGATATGTAATTGCTCTTTAACAATATCAACACCGGTAATCATCTCTGTTACCGGATGTTCTACTTGAACTCGAGTATTCATCTCGATGAAATAAAACTCACCATTTTCATAGAGAAACTCAAATGTACCTGCGCCACGATAGGAGATTGCTTTACACGCTTCAACACAACGTTCGCCGATTTTCTTTCTGGTTGCCGCGTCTAATCCGGGAGCGGGTGCTTCTTCTATCACCTTTTGATGTCGTCGTTGCATGGAACAGTCACGCTCACCGAGATAAATAACATTGCCATGCTCATCTGCAAGAATCTGAATTTCTATATGACGCGGATGCTCAAGAAACTTTTCCATGTAGACCATATCATTACCAAATGCAGAAGCCGCTTCGGCACGTGTTAATGTTATTGACTTGATTAAGCTTGCCTCACTATGCACAACGCGCATGCCTCGGCCACCACCACCACCCGAAGCCTTGATGATAACGGGATAACCTATTTCTTTTGCCGTCTTTTTTAACTTAACCGGGTCGTCACCTAAGGGACCATCGGAACCGGGCACACAAGGGATGCCGGCTTTCTTCATTGCCTTGATTGCAGAAACCTTGTCTCCCATTAAGCGAATCGTTTCTGCCTTCGGGCCAATAAATACAAAACCGCTTTGTTCTACCCGTTCGGCAAAGTCTGCATTCTCCGAGAGAAAACCATAACCCGGATGTATTGCGACAGCATCGGTAACCTCTGCAGCGCTGATAACAGCTGGTATGTTTAGATAACTATCTATCGAGGCAGCAGGCCCGATACAAACAGATTCATCGGAAAGGAAAACGTGCTTCTGATCATGATCTGCCTCTGAATAGACGGCAACTGTTTTAATGCCTAGTTCTTTACATGCTCGGAGAATTCGAAGCGCTATCTCGCCCCGGTTTGCAATAACAACTTTTTCTAACATGAATAAAAATGCTCTATTAAATTCTTTTATGAAAAACCCGTTTTAAGGGTGTGCTTATGACTTAAGAAGGGTCAATAATGAATAGTGGCTGGCCATACTCGACTGCTTCACCATTCTCGACTAATGTCCTGACCAACTTGCCGCTCGCATCAGATTCGATTTGATTCATGATCTTCATCGCTTCGATGATGCAGAGGATCTCACCTGCCTTGACATTTTGTCCTCTACTAACAAACTCTGGTTCCTCAGGTGATGGAGACAGGTAAAAAATACCCACCATCGGCGAGGTAACAACATGGCCTTGGTCTGCATAATTGTCGCTTGGCGTGCTTTCATCTGCAGCTAGATTCGATTTTTTTGGTTCATTCGTTTGTAAAACAGGCGCTGTTTGAGCCTGCGGTAAATTAACCATTGTTTGAGCAGGGGCAATTGTTGAGCCACGACTTATACGTACGGACTCTTCACCTTCATGAATTTCAATTTCTGCTATGCCAGACTCTTCTAGTAGTTCGATTAATTTTTTTACTTTTCTGATATCCATTCTAAATTTACTTCTATTTATTGTTGTAAGTGACGCTCTGCACCTAGCAGAGCAAGTTCATAACCATAGGCACCAAGACCACTAATAACCGCAACAGCGATATCGGATAAAAATGAGTGTTGTCTAAATTCCTCGCGTGAAAATACGTTTGAAAGATGAATCTCGATAAAAGGCAGCTGTGTTCCCAACATAGCATCACGTATCGCAATACTGGTATGGGTGAAAGCGCCTGGGTTGATTAAAATAAAGTCAATGCCTGACTTTTTAGCTGCATGAATCTGGTCAATCAACGCATGTTCTGCGTTACTTTGAAATGTTGATAGTTCATGACCCTTATTCTTGGCCAAATCGCTCAATTTCGCATCGATCTCGGCTAAGGTTGTGGTGCCATAAACTTCAGGCTCACGCTCTCCTAAAAGGTTGAGATTTGGACCATGTAATACAAGAAACTTCAAAACATTCCCCTAAAAAGTACGTTTTAACGATTTTAGACGCTTTTTTATGGATGTTAACAGTATTTTAAAGGGAATACGAACCTGTTATTAAGAATTTTCGTGTTTAAAGGAGAGTTTTTATGACCAATTCGGCATCACTTTTTGATAGGGGCCCGCGTCTTGTAAAAACAATTTCACCACGGGTATCAATGATAACAGTGTATGGCAAGGCGCCAATATCGTTGCCCAGTCGTTTTGCGGCCTGGATTACTTCATCTCCACCCACTAGAGAAGGATAGTTAACATTAAACTCTTCCATAAAGCCACGGACTTCTTCGGCTTGTTGTAATGCGATCCCAATAAACTGTAATCCTTTGCTTTGGTAGTGCTGTTGAAGTTCGACAAAGGCAGGGATTTCTTCACGGCATGGCGCACACCAGGTAGCCCAAAAGTTTAAAACTATTACTTTGTTTTTCCATTCGGATAAACTGCGTAGCTCACCATTTGAGTCAGATAAACTGAAGTCTTCAACTGTTGTACCAATGACGCTCTCAGGTGCAATCGGATTATGTACCGTCTTCACCACCTCAGATTTCTTGTCGTTCTTAAAATATTGATGCAACTGGTAACCACCAAAAGCTGACATTAGTGCGACAATAAGCACAGCAAATATTAATTGCCATTGCTTCATAAGGAAATCACTTCGGTAAGATGCTCTAGGAAGGGTTTGGCCTTAACGAAGCCGACGAGACGATGAGACTTTATCTCTGTGCTGTTTGTATTAAAAAATAGAATTGCCGGCGGGCCAAAAAGATCAAACTGTTTTAAAAATGCTTTATCGAGCTCGTTGTTTTTAGTGACATCAACCTTTAACAAGACAAACTGTTTTAAGCCTTCACGCACAGAAGGATCACTAAAGGTATAGGTTTCCATTTCTTTGCAGACGACACACCAGTCTGCATAGAAGTCCAGTATGACAGGCTTGCCCTCACTCTTTGCTTGTTGTAATTCCTTATCGAGCTCCTCAAGACTGACGACATAACTAAATGGTAAAGTTTCTACAGTTGTTTGATAAGATTGTTGAGGAAATGGTTTTAAGACGGTTCCGCCACCATTTGCGGCAGCGACTATTAAGATAACACCATAAACCAACATGATTAACCCCAGTGCTTTCCATAAACGCTGCCATTGTGTGGTTGTATTCTCTATACGATCCAGCGTCCCGATAAAAACCGCTGTGGATATAAATAAAGTAGCCCAAAGAATTAAAACGATTGATTCCGGGAGTACGCGTTCCAGAAACCATATCGCAACACCCAACATAACAACACCAAAGAGTCGCTTGATGGATTCCATCCAGGCCCCTGCGCGTGGTAACAACTCACCAGAGGTAGCACCAATAATTAATAACGGCACTCCAAAGCCGAGTCCCATTGCAAACAAGGCAAAGCCACCTAACAGTGCATCGCCTGTTTGGCTGATATAGAACAAAGCGCCTGCTAATGGTGGCGCAACACAGGGCCCCACAATGATTGCCGATAATACGCCCATGACAGCAGCGCCTTTTAAGGTGCCGTGGTTAGCTTCTGCGGGCTTGGGCGATAGCTTACTGTGCCAACTTGATGGTAATTGCAATTCATAAAACCCAAACATGGACAGGGCAAGAAAAACAAATACACCGCTAAATAAACTTAACACCCAAACATTTTGCGAAGCGGCTTGCAGGTTAAGGCTAAATAAGCCAGCGATCATGCCGAGTACGGCATAGGTTAATGCCATAGCAATGACATAACTTAATGAAAGTGTGATGCCCCTTGTTCGAGTAATTCGACTTCCCTCTCCAACAATAATGCCCGACAGAATAGGGATCATTGGGAAAACACAGGGTGTTAAAGAAAGCAATAAGCCAAAACCAAAAAAAGAAATAATATTAAATAACAGGTTTTTATCTTTTAATTTTTTCGTGATCGCATCTTGTTCAGAGAGCAATGGTTCATTAGTTGAGCTATTTTCACTCGCTTGTAAATTAAACGATGCGGGCAAAGAAACAGCTAACGATTTTTTAATCGGTGGATAACAAACAGAGTCTTCTTTGCAGCCTTGATAGGCAACATTAAGTTTGAATTCTTTGAGATTAGTACTGCTTAACGTAATCGGTCCAGATGCGTTGTTCTGACCGTAATAGACTTCGACCTGCCCAAATGCAGGATCTTCTTTTATTTTCCCGGTTGGAAAATGAAGCTTATTAAAGCTTATGTCCGGATTATCAGTCGCTGCCGAAAATTTATTCTTATAAAGATAGTATCCCGGTTCAATATCCCAGTTTAAATACAACTGCCCATCAGGTAGAACTTCAGCGTTAACAAGAAAGGCTATCTCTGGATCCAGAATTTCATCAGAAGAGGCTGACTCTTGAAATGAAAATAGATCGCTTAATTTGTTCTTTATCTCACCAGCATTGGCTGACAGTGAACATAGAACAAATATAAAAAATAAGGCGTTACGAATTGGAATCATGATTTTCCGGTAGTTGAGCTAATCCAGTTCAGGTATTCAGCTGAGCCTGTGAGAATAGGGACAGCAATAATTTCCGGAAGTTCGTATGGGTGTAGTTTTTTGAGCCGCTTTTCAAGTGCTTCATATTCATTGGACGTCGTTTTTATGACAAGCAAGAGCTCATTTGCCTTGTCTACTTTGCCCACCCATGAAAAAAAAGACTGCACACCAGGCACAATATTCACGCAGGCAGCGAGTTTTTCAGTGACCAAATCCTGGGCGATTTTTTTCGCTGTGATTGAGCCTGGACAGGTGCTCAGCACCAATAGGTGTTCTGTCTTTTTAGTCATGATATTACGTAATACAATTCAGTTTTAGTCTTGTAAATTAGTATTCTGCCCATACATCAATAATAATGCCACATTAGCCATTCAAATTAAGCGTTGGAGCTTCACCTTTTGTTTAAAATATTATTTTTCATGTTCTTGGTTATACCACTCATCGAGATTGCGATATTAATCGAGATTGGCAAAGTGTTCGGCGTGGCCTATACCATCATACTCGTTATCGGAACTGCTGCGCTTGGTGCCGCGCTATTACGCCAACAGGGGCTTTCTACAATCGCAAAGGTTCAGATGAATATGGATCAGGGAAACCTGCCTGCAACGGAGTTAATTGAAGGTCTGATGCTGCTCGTCGCTGGCGCGTTACTTTTAACACCCGGTTTCTTTACCGATGTATTTGGCTTTTTGGTGTTAATTCCTGCACTACGTCATCGAATCGCTCAAACTTTCCTTGCCAGCTTCATTCAATCTCAAATTGATATCCGACAAACAAATACTGATAACGGCAACATAATCGAAGGCGAACACTGGGAATCTGATTCAAAGTAGGTTCGTAGCGTGAACACCAAGCAACGATCTAAAATCATCGCGAAATTTACGGATATAATAAATGAGGATCGTGTTGCTTTATTAAAAGAAATTCTACAACAACGGACTCGCTATCTAACAGTTGTACTTGATGACATATATCTTCCGCAAAACGCTAGCGCCATAATACGCACCAGTGAATGTCTCGGCATACAAAGTCTTCACTCAATTCAAGAACGAAATAAACACAAAATAAATCGAGACGTAGTTAAAGGCGCTGCAAAATGGATCGATCTCGATTGTTATTCTGAAAGCATCGGTCGCAAAGTA
>Ga0209630_10000166_pt1 | contig 74348 bp, 73 predicted proteins | sample COG_01_FD_184745 | JGI IMG/M metagenome (GOLD analysis project Ga0209630, IMG submission 184745) | Pelagic Microbial community sample from North Sea - COGITO 998_met_01 (SPAdes) (version 2) | ecosystem: Environmental > Aquatic > Marine > Neritic zone/Coastal water | place: Helgoland, sampling...
ATCAATCGTTTATTGAAACCTGAACGTGCATCTCACGACCCTCGCATCCTGCTGCTGTATGGCTCTCTCAGAGAGCGCTCTTTCAGTCGATTAATGACAGAGGAGGCCGCTCGTATTCTGACTCAGCTAGGCGCTGAGATTAAAACCTACAAGCCATCGGGCCTACCTTTGCCAGATGACACGGACGCTGATCATCCAAAAGTGCAAGAGCTTCGCGATTTGGTCAAATGGTGTGAGGGCATGGTCTGGTGTTCGCCTGAACGACATGGCGCAATGACTGGTATTATGAAAACTCAAATCGATTGGATTCCCCTTTCCATTGGTGGAGTGAGGCCAACGCAGGGTAAGACGCTAGCCGTGATGCAGGTTAGTGGTGGGTCACAGAGTTTTAATGCTGTGAATCAGCTTCGTATCTTGGGACGTTGGATGCGCTTGCTGACAATCCCAAATCAGTCCTCAACTCCTAAGGCATTTCAGGAATTTGATGATATGGATCGTATGAAGCCCTCACCCTTCTATGATCGAATGGTAGATGTCATGGAAGAGCTTGTAAAGTTCACGTTACTTACCCGTGACAATAAAGCCTACTTTCTTGAACGTTATAGTGAGCGGAAGGAGACAACTGAAGAACTATCTAAGCGGGTGAATCAGAGTACTATTTAATCGTTTTTATTCGCGTCTTAGCGTTAATTGCATGTTTTGAGAGCGAGATAAAAATCGTTTAAATTTTATTAGAATATAACCCCAAATATTTTCTTAGTGCTTTTTTAAATGTAAATTTATTCTTTTTTTTCACCTGCTGGTTCTGAATTCAATTCATATACCAGTTCTTCAAAACTTGTTTGAATTTCAACTTTGCTTGCACCCGATGCTGCTTCAATTTCTTCCAGTTCAAGATTCGGATTAAGGGAGACACTAGCAGGGGCTGGGGCCAGAGGCTTGAAATCACCCAGACCCTCAATAGCCGTCGCTTCACGTTGTGTGGAACGGATAACAGCAAAGATACTGACCAAGGCAAAGGATATCCCAATAGCGTAAAAAAACCCTTGTGGGCCCATTAATTCCATATAAAAGGCAACAAATGGTGCGCCAATAGCTGCGCCGCATCCATACGCCATGACGAGCGTCCCACTTGCAGCAACCCTTTGGCTTGGGGTGAGGTAATCGTTAGTATGTGTGGTACAAAGTGGATAAAGGGGTAAGCTTAATCCCCCAATCACAGCTATCTGCAGGTAAATTAACAATCCAGAAGCGTCAGACATTATGGTTCCGAGTGAAGCAACGGCGCCAACAAAACAGGTCATAATGATAACTTTACGTCTTCCAAAGATATCAGATAAGCGTCCAATTGGATATTGCATAAACCCACCACCGATTATGAGGCTGCCCATAAAAAATGAAATTTCCTTTGTGCTCAATCCAATAGAGGACGCATAGACAGCTCCCATGCCCATTATGGCCCCAGCACCAATGCCACTTGCGAATGTTCCTAATACACCGAGAGGCGACACCTTTATTAATTGAATAATGCTAACAGATTCATTTGTTTCAAAGACAGGCGCTCGGTTTACTGAGATGAGAATAGGCATCACTGCTATGCTGACAAAAATAGAAATTAAAATAAACAATTGAAAGCCTTCAGGGCTTGCGATGTTTAGTAAGAATTGGCCACCTGCCAAACAGCCAAATGCAATTAGCATATAAAAACCTAATAGTTGTCCGCGCGTTTCATTGTCCGCTGTATCATTAAGCCAGCTCTCAGCAACTACGTACAGGCCGGCATAGGCAATTCCAGTGATGAATCGTAGTGCCCACCATACCCAGGGTTCAATAAAAAGATAATGAACAAGAATAGCGGTAGATGCTAAAGACGCTAGTGCACCAAAAGATCTTATATGTCCAACTCGTTGCACCATAACTGGAACCAACTTTGCCCCAATAATCATTCCAACGTAATAACCAGACATCACTAATCCGGTTGCTGAAATACTAAACCCCTGATGAGAAGCATGTAAGCCTAGCAATGAGTTTGACAACCCGTTACCTAGCATAATCAATGCCATTCCCAGAAGAAGAGCCCAACAGCTTGCTATGGTCATAATCACGGATGAGTCCTTAACTAAAATTATAAATTAATTTGCTTATGCCTCATGTTTGAGTTGTCGACAATAGAGAACTGAGGAAATTCAAACGCCTTTTTCTAGATGATAAACTATTTGTATTTATTACTTGCATTTAAACATCACACTATTATGATAATAATTATCATTCTCATTAATGTAGATGACGAGTTTATATAATGTTTCTTTCAGCGAACGATATCGGAGAGTTTTCCGTACTTGGAATTTGTTACAAACACCCTCTCCATTTTGAGAAAATAATAGTAGCTGCTAAGAATCTTATGCCAGAGCTTTGGTCCCCAACGGCAGAAGTAGTTGATACTTCTGTATATCGTTGTGTAAGTGCCGGATACTTAACGTTGAACAAAAACGAGGCTCTTTCTGACTTTGTACAGATCACTGCACAAGGAAAAGAAAGATTGCACAGCTTAGTTTTAAGAGACCCTGGTGAGGAGTTGACATCTAAATTGCTTGCCTGGGAATTCCTGCAGTTTTGTTTTCTTGATTTTATTGACTGTGACACTGCTAGAACTGTACTTTTTAGGACTCGTTCACGACTGCAACAACGGTTGTCCAATTTCCGCCAACGTTCAGAATTATGTCCGCATACTGGTCGGTTTACAAATTTATGGTTGTCAATAGAAACAAACCGGCTAGAAACTTCGCTCAATAGTCTTAATATAATTTGCGAGGAAATTGATGATGAACTCCAGCTTGCAAAACATAGTGAAAGTTCGCACTTATGATAGTTTTTTTGGGATGCCCACCGTGCACGTCAATTTTTAATATAGAACAATGGCTTTGGCAAAAAAATAACATTACTACTTTGAATGTTAATGCTGAAAAAAATCATTATGCCGATTTTACTGCTCGTACTGAACTTAAGCAAACGGATCCCCCAGTAAATATTTTCCACACGTTGTTTAAAATTATTGAGTCTAAAAATGTGTGAGCTTTGCAGTATAAAAGAACCCATAAAAGTATTAACCAACCGACGACGGTTATGGGAGTTACCCAAGGGTTGGCATTGTTCAATTATAGGCACTTGCTTAAAGCTCTCAGATCTTCGAAACCTCGCTCGAAAACTGAAAGTTCAGACCGTTCAGACAATTCAATGTTCTGTGGATTATCAATTGCATGGTTTATTTGTTAAAGAAGCGGGCGAGGCTAATATAGCTGCAAAAATGATAAACAAGCTTTTAGATAAACGACATTCTTCTTCAATTCGAAAAGTTCGTACTATGGGCACTGAGGATGAACTCCATGAATTTTGGGTTGGCGCTTTGGATTCTGGAGACATACCTGGTCCGTATTGGTCAATTCTTGGTCACCCAAGTTCAACTGTAGAACTTGCGGAGCGAATGTTTGCGGACATTCATATGCTGTCTCATATGGTTGGTGCGTCAAATCGCGCGGATATTCGTAAACTTCAGATAGTTGAAGAAAATTTGGCCAAGATAGAAGAGCGGGTCAATCGTCAACGGCGGCAACATATCAAAAACTTAGCTATTCGTGACGCGACAATAAATGCACTACGTTCAGACATACAACAGTCTCAATTAAAAAGTTCTATACCAACAGAAAAGGAACACATTGCTTCTTGCAACTGTAATAGTATTCCCAAACTAAATAATGATATTGTACAACTATCCACGAAAATAAAAGCGAAAGATGCGACCATATACGAAATACAAAGCCGAACTCGAGACCTAGAGGCATTGGTTGTTGAACTGCAAGATGAAAATAAAATTTTGGAGTTAGCTTGTTCTAGAAATGATCAGTTTACAGACGAGACATCAACATTAAATCTAAATGGCCAATGTTTGCTGTATGTTGGTGGACGACAAAATACTGTACGCAGGTTACGCAGTCTAGTTGAGGATTTGAATGGAAAATTTATTTATCATGATGGGGGCGTTGAGCGTTCAATGAAAGAATTGGCAAGTGCTGTAACACGTGCTGATGCTGTAGTTTTTCCTGTTGATTGCATAAGCCATGGTGCTGCCAATAAGGTCAAACGTCTTTGCCAACAGAGTTTGAAGCCTTTTATTACATTGAGAACGTCCGGAATTGGCTCATTGATTGCGGGTCTTAAAAAATGGCCTGCAGAGTTTGCCTATACATTAGAGTGTAACAAAATTAGCTAAAGAGCGTAAAGTTATCAACTCGAACTCTACGCAAGATTGTTAAAGAAACTTAAGTACAGTTGATGAATAACTTCAAATTTTTCGCCAAACGGTTACAAGCCAGGGCTGCTTGCAGCGTGGAACTCCTGGGGGTCTAAAGTAGCACTGTACTTCGTCGAAGCCAGCATCAGTAACATATCTACGCCAAGTCTTCAGATTGAGGAAGCACCCATAGCGTTCATCGATTAACTCTTCGTCATTATTTCCTCGTGGGTTTGAGCAGAATAATATACCTCGTGGTTTGAGTGTTACGAAAAGGTCAAGCAATATTCTTGGCAATTCACTACTTGGTACGTGAAATAACGACGCGTTGGCGAAAACACCATCATAGTGTTTTTCAGGTAAATTTAATTCAAGAAAATCTTGATGAAGAACCTCACAATTAGAATGGGCACGGGCCATGGCTACAAATTCTCTCGATCCGTCCAAGCCTGTAACAGCATGGCCCAAAGCTCTAAAATAAGATAAATCCCGTCCTGGCCCACATCCTAAATCAAGGATTTTGTATGGGGGGCTCTCCTCAATCGCTTCCAAAAATGCTTCGTAGTTCTGGCTGACATCGTGATTTTTGGTTTTCTGCCAGAAATCTTCAGCTAACCGATCATAATGTCCGATTGTTGTTTCAGAAATACGTCTTAGTCGTATATTATTTAGTGGGGTAATATTATTATTGTTGTCACTCCACGATTTTAAAGTTTCTTGATTTTTACTATATACGTGACCATCGATGACTGCATCGTATAAAAATCTATTTACCGTCATGCTTGTCCAACGTATGCCCATGAGGGTAGTGATGCCATTTATATTAAAATGATCAGCAATCGCTTGTGGCGTGATTTTTCCAGCCAACAACGCGGTCTCAAATTCAACAATGAGCTGATGAAAGTGCGCCGCATTTTTGCGTTGTTGTTTTGTCATTTAAAATATTAGCACAAAAAAATGGTATTTTGGAATGGAAAGCCAACACTGATTAAATTGTTTGTAAAGCTGAATACAAATTTATCAGACTAAAGCTTAGGTACCACAAAAAGTCTTAAGAACAATTTCGTTCTGTTGAGGTGGGTTTTGAAAATCAAAATTTTTAGGCTGATCGTCGAAGGGTAATGATAAGACATCTACTATTTTTTTAAAAGGACCGAAGTCCTCCTTGAGCGCTGCTATTATGACCTCCTCAACTCGATGATTGCGTGGGATATAGGTAGGGTTTGTAGCCCGCATATTTATCTGTCGATCCAATTCACTCCGCTCCTCGAGGTGAAGACGCGCGCGCCATTTTACCAACCAGTGCTCAGCAGCAGACTGGTCTTCAAATAGTGTGGTGAAAGTGTCATCCAAATTGGTTTTTTTAGAGTCTTTATTTGTTGAAAGGTCACAAAGTCGCCGAAAGGATAGTGTGAAATCTGCTTTGTTTGCCGCCATACAATTGAGCAAATCTTGTGCAAGACCAGCGTCGCCATCATGATGATTCAATAAACCAATTTTTGATCTAAAACTAGAACTCCAAACTAAATCAAACTGTTCTTGAAAACAGTTAAGCTTGTCAGAAGCCTCCTTAACAGCGGTTTCTTCGTTCTGATTAATCAGAGGCAGGATGGTGGAAGCAAAACATGAAAGGTTCCAAAGGGCGATTTCTGGTTGTTTAGCGTAGGCGTAACGACCCATGCGATCAATAGAGCTAAATACTGTCTGGGGATGGTAAGTGTCCATAAAAGCGCAGGGGCCATAGTCTATCGTCTCGCCAGAAATGGACATGTTATCTGTATTCATCACACCGTGAATGAAACCTACCCCCATCCACTTTGCGATCAGCTCCGCTTGTCGAGTGATTACTCCTTCAAGGAGTGCTAGATATTCATTTGACGAATTCCTAGCCTCAGGATAATGCCTATCAATGACATGGTTTGATAGTAGTCGAAGTGCTTCGACATCTTTTTTTGCAGAAAATAATTGAAATGTACCTACCCTGATATGACTGCTAGCGACACGTGCCAATACGGCGCCTGGAAAGTTGCCTTCACGCATTACTGTCTCTCCCGTAGCAGTGACAGCAAGTGCACGTGTTGTAGGAATTTGTAAAGCTGCCATCGCTTCACTCAGGATGTATTCACGTAGTACGGGGCCTATCCATGCGCGCCCGTCGCCGCTGCGCGAAAATGGTGTTCGACCTGCCCCCTTAAGGTGGACGTCTTGACGTCGTCCATCAGTGTCAATGATTTCACCAAGAAGGATAGCCCGTCCATCCCCAAGCTGAGGCACCCAGCCACCAAATTGGTGTCCAGAATATGCCATAGCAATTGGCTCTGCGCCCTCTGGAACTTGATTTCCAACAAGTATATTTGCGCCATCTGGCGTCTCTAGAAATTTTGGATCCAGGCCAAGGTGACGGGCCAGCAAATGATTGACCTTAATAAGGCTTGGTTTTTGTACCGGTGTTGGGTCCAGCCGGGCAAAAAAATATTCTGGCAATTTTGAATAGGTGTTGTCGAACTTAAATTGATTAGAACTAGTTAAAACCATATCCACTAAACGCCTTTCAAGTCACGGTTATAAAGACCTTTTCCTGTCCATTGCAGTTCCTTTACAGAGACTTGTAGGGCGGTGAAAAAATATTCTTGCATCTGGTTTGATTTCTTTGCCACTTTCATTGATTGAAATTTACAAATTAATTTTCTATTCCAGTTGTTCGTAAGATCCAAGAGATCAATACAGAATACTTTGAAATCATTGCACACTATATCTTAAAACTTTTTTTATAATGACGGTGAAGGAGCGCTGCATGTCTTAAGTTTCACCCATGCGAGGCATATAATCATGGTTTAAAGTTAGCTGAGCTGCGCCAACAATACTGCTAATAACGAATGACGTCTTGCCTTCGATTAGCAGTGACAGTGGAATAGCTGAAAGTGTCTGGCTTTTGTGCCTAAGCCAGTGCCGCCTAATTTCTTTGTCAGGGGCAATTTTAACTAAGCTTTTTTGTAGCGCGACAACTAATTTTAAACACTCAAAACTTTCTTTACGAATCTCTTGTGGTGCACGTGTTTTCCATGATTCCAGCTCTTTTACACTGACGCCAGTAATTGCTGCCTGTTCTGAGATTTCAAGTCCTAGATCAGCGGCAGCAATGAAATAGTGCTCCATAAACTGCAATAAACCGATACGTTGCCATATTGCTGTTCTCTCGACTTTACTTAACGCATTATGGAATGGTGAGTTTGCTCGAAGTAGACCGCCGTCAGGTGTGTCAGCTAAAACTTGGCTAGCCATTTTTTCAAAAGGAAAATCTAGAAGCGCTTGCCATCGATCCCAAAGAAATATTTGCTCAGGTTTACGGGAGCGAAGTTCTAAAAGTTCTTTCTGGGCGCGGACAATTAGATTTGGGTATTCGCCAGTCAAATCCAAAACTGTCCTGTGAAATACCCTTGTTTTCTTTTCACTTAGGGAAAATAGTTTCATGTTCGACTCTGGTTTTTATTTTATGCTCATCATTTGATTTTTTATTAAAACAATTGTGTAAACAATAAAACATACGAGAACATAGTTGATGCGTTAATTTTTAAATCAGTCTGTTTTAGGCAGTCCCGCTTGTGCCCAAGCTGCAACGCCTCCTGTCATATTGTATGCTGCGGAAACCTTATTTTCTTGTAATAGATACTCTCCAATTTGTCTGGAACGAATACCTTGAGCGCAAATAAATACTAACCGTTTGTCAGTTTCACTAGGCACCGCATCAAAATCAAAAGCAGACATGGGATTGTGAATAGCTCCATCAATAGAAAACATTACTAATTCTTGGTGTTCTCTTACGTCGATCAGAATAGCTAGACCTTCATCAAGCCATTTTTTAACCTGTTGTGGTTCAACTTCGACCATTTTAGGGACGTCCTTATTTTAAGATTAAGCCCATAGTTTTGTTCACGCCTTGGGCGTTAAACTTTGGAACTAATAGTGTATGGGAGAACACTATTAACTCGTGGAGCCAGTATTAGCTTGCAGTCTCAACATACAACAAGATTTACTTTTAAGAGTTAAAAGAGCATTTTTTAAGCCTTTTTAGAGCATCAGATCTGTACAAGTGATAGTGATTATTTTTGTTTTCCCCGTGTCTCAGAATCGGGCAATACAAATGGTTCGGAACCCTCACCAACATCGGTCTCAATATAAAGTGATTGGCTGGGGAAAGCAAAAGCGCTTCCTGCAGTTTCTACAATTTCTTTGATAGCATATGCTAAGCTCTCTTTGATTTCCAGCCACTCTCCCCAATCGTTGGTCTTGGTGAAGCAATACAGCATTATATCTATAGAACTGTCGGAAAAACTATCGATCCGCACAAATAAAAGGGTCTCTGGTGGCTTGGCAAAGGCATCGTTTTCCATGACGTAGGACTCTATACCGTCACGAATGGCCCTCAATTGGTCCACCGAAGTGCGATATTCTACGCCTATTGTCCAAAATATGCGCCGGTGACTCCTTGATGAATAATTGGTTACAGCTGAATCAGATAATTGTGTATTAGGAACAAAAACAGGTGCACTGTCTAGGCGGCGCACTACCGTTGAACGAAACCCAATAGTCTCGACAATGCCTTCAACAGTATCCTTCACCTCTATAAAATCACCTGTGTTAAAACGTTTTTCAGCGATAATTAAGATTCCTGCAATAAGGTTTTTAAACAGATCTTGTGCACCCAATGCAACAGCAACGCCGAACAGGCCTAGGCCAGCCAAGATTGGACCAACTTCAATACCCCAAATTTGCAAAATAGTTGCTGCCCCAATAAACATGATTGCAGCTTTGATAGCTTTAACTAGCCATTGAACCATAGCCAGGGTAAATACTCTTTCCAGATTTCTGAGGAACTGACTTAATGGATCGACGAGCCTGAAAAGAGCCCAGAAAATAGAAAAGGTTATTAATGACCTGACCAGGTGGTCGCCTATTAGGGCGAGGGTGCTGGGTAATTCAAGGTACTCGATTACAAAAAAAGCACCCATAACGATTGGAATAAAACGAATTGGACTTTCCAGAACGTCAATAGCTTGATCGTCTAAATCACTACCAGTCCGTTGAGCCATTCGTTTCATGAATGCTAACACAAAGCGGGTGAATAGGCGTCGTAAAATCAGGAATATCACGAAAATAGAAATGGCTATGAGCAGACGGCCTATATCAATACCTAAAACACCTGTTTTCCATACGTCTAGGGTCAGTTCCCAAAAATTTTTTAGTGTCTCAATCAAATATACCAAGTTATTTGTCCTGTTAAGGCTTAGCCTTTGGCGCTAGCTTTATTTTAGAAATCACCACATTTAAGCAGAATTGAAGTATTCTGAATACCACCGAGCGTATATTTTTAATGCTGTGGGGCGGCTACAATGTATGCCTGAATTTTCTCATCACCAAGTGCCTTTCGGGCCTCCATGCGATGAATGCCTTTGACCAAAACATAGCGGCCCTTGCCTTGGCGTACCTGGATAGGATGTTCATCAGCATCTTCCATTATCCCTTCTGCAACCAGCTCAACCTTTTGAGGATCAAGCTCCTTGCGAAGACCTACTGGTACATAAATCTCTTTGATGTTAATGACAATGGCTTTGAGCAACACAGTTCTCCTTCTTTTGACGCTGTTTCATTGTTTCATGTATTTTTGTAAAGGTATGATCTGTATTTGTTTCGTTTGGATGCGCGATCAGGCTTTATTGCTTTCTGTGGTCTTTGAGCAATCATTGGTTGTTGGTTATAATAGGTGTAGCGGTGAAGACATATTTTTTAAATTTATTAAAAACAAGTTATTCAAATACAAGGTCTTGTTGTTGTTAATTTTCATGTTGTTTCTATTTTTTGCTCTAGCACAGAAAAGTATTATTAAGCAAAAAAACTAGACATTAAAAGCTATATAGAAATTATAATGTGCTATGTGTTTATGTTTAGTCAGTCTTTAGTAGTTTCAACCTCTGCTTTGGATTTTTATTCGGGGATTTGGGTGTGAACTTCAGCCGTGCCTAATTTTTTGGCCTGGCAGACCAAATTTTTAAGTGCACTTTCAGGGATGGCACCAGGCTGACTAAACAGTAATATTTTATCACTTGTAATGACAAGGGTATGAATGGATTGAATGCCAAATTTTTTAGCGATTTCCCTGCTTTTTTTCTGTATCGCATTTTGCAAAGACTATGCTTTGGTGGTTTTCAGATACTTTCTCGAATGTGGGGTAAATCATTTTGTACGGGCTACACCACTCAGCCCAAAAATTTATAACGACCATATCATTGTTTTAAATCGTCGTTTGAAAGTTTTCTGAGGTCAATTCCATTGTTGCCATTCTTGTTGTTCCTTCTGTGAATTTATCTGAAGATAAGTATACTAGAAAAAAAATATACGTATCAGTCAAATTTTAATTAGTGAGATTAAAAGGCCGCTAAGCTCTAATTTTTTCACGTAGTTCTGGCTAAATTGAGGCTCAATACTTATTTTTTTATCTCATTTCTTGTTTTAGTTGTTATCCCTTCTCCTCTAAAAATACAAAATTAAAATATTTGTATACAGAGCTAGTTCATATTTTTTTTGCGTAGATATTACGCTTCTAACGACTGATAATGATTATTAATAACCACAAGTTTGTGCTATGATATTTTAGAAAAGATAATTTTTACTGTGACAGTTATTAATGCTGAATTCCTTGGCCTCGCTCTGAACAGTTTTATGCTCTGCCCCTTTAGTGACACACCCTAGCGTCGCTTTTGGGTTTTCACGGTTTATTGTGCGCGTCTGCACAATAATTGTCTTTTGGTGTCGATGGTGCGCTTGACTAGGTCAGTTTACTTAGTGCCTGTTGCAAATTTGAACTGTCGGCACTCTCTTTGCTACAGGACGCATTGAAAATGTTATAGTAGGCTATATGAAACGAAAATTAAGTTTAATGAACTGGTTATTTTTCACTGCAACAGTTGTGGCATTCAAATATGAATATTTGCTGCAGTTTCTGACTTTTCCCTTTAGGACCACTGTGGCTAGATTTTCGGAGGTTACGGGCATTATCAACATTGCGTTAAGAAGCCATGGCTACGGGCCATCTGGTCAGTTGCGTCAGCTAGGCATGCTCATAATAGTAGCTGCTATTTTGCCATTGATATTTCTCAGACTTGTGATCACAAGGTTCAGTACCAGCTTAGGTGGGGAGCAAAGGCAATGAATGGGCTTCATGTCGTTGGCCTGAGTCATGCCTATGGTAATAAACAGGTTTTGAATAATGTCGCTTTGATGATACCTGCTGGTGAGCTGGTTTGTTTGCTGGGACCTTCCGGTTGTGGCAAATCTACATTATTACGACTCGCCGCGGGCTTGGAAGAAGTGCAGCAGGGAACCATTGTTATTGATGATGTCACCGTTGCCAGTCCAGATATACATGTTGTACCAGAGCGACGCCATGTTGGCTTAATGTTTCAGGATTATGCTCTTTTCCCACATTTAAGTATTATTGACAACGTTACCTTTGGTCTAACTGGAATGGCGGTGGACGTGGTCAGAAGACGGGCCATGGATTTGTTGGATCAGGTTGATATGACGTCTTATGCAGAAAGTTATCCGCATACGCTATCTGGCGGTCAGCAGCAACGTGTAGCCCTAGCCAGAGCTCTTGCTCCTAGGCCAAGGTTGTTATTGCTTGATGAGCCTTTTTCTGGCTTGGACGCTAATATGCGACAAACCATTCGTGAAGAAACCTTAAGTGTTTTGAAGCGCAGCGGCGTCGCTACTTTAATGGTTACCCATGATCCTGAAGAAGCAATGTTTATGGCAGACCGGATTAAGATTATTGGCGCTAATGGCCGCATTCTTCAAGCCGGGCGCCCGCACGATATATATTACCACCCAAATCATGAATTTGTCGCCAAGATGTTTGGTAAGATGAATAAATTTGAGGGGGTCGTTCAGGACGGTCTGGTTAAAACTCCATTAGGGTCGATTGCCACAGATCTTTTAGATGGCCTCAAGGTACAAGTGTTGATACGGCCAGAAGGTGTAATTTTAGACAACGTTGGCAAGACGGCATCCCCCAAGGTAGTAGTCACCTCAAGTCATTTGCTGGGGCATGATAATATTATTAGGGCGCGCATAGGTAATAGTGATGGGGAAGATTTGTATATTCGCGTTCATCATACTTTCGAAGTTGAATTCAAAAAAAATTTATCAGCACGAATAGACCCGGAATATGCCTTCGTTTATGCTATTGATAATATTTAATAGAAGCGAGGAGGTGCAAAATTAAATGGTAGAACTTACTGAAACCTTCGTGTTGGAGTGCGAGGAGCTGGATAAAGACCACAAGCGCCTTGTTGAAATGGTCAACGATATTACCGATGATATCGATAAGGGCGCGACAGGTAACTGTAATAGTAAGGTCCTTAACTTTGTTAATTTTGCTAAAGAGCATTTTAGCCGAGAAGAAAAGTTGCTGACTAAAAATGGCTATCCAGAAGTAGCTAAACACCATAAGCATCACCAAACGCTTATTGCTAAAATGGAACACATTCAGGAATTTGCGGCTTCAGCTGAAACGAATCAACTCGCTTGTGTCAGCCTAAAAAGAGAATTAGTCTATTTTCTAATGGATGATCTGATTACAACGGATATGGACTTCAAGGACCACATTGATAGTGAGCAGGAGTAGTGCAGTTTAATTAACTGCATAAATGTCTCTCTAGACAGAACTCAGTGCAGATATTTTTTTGTGTGGTAGTCTTTAAATTAGGAGGTGACTGTTACCAATAAAATCAATCCAAACGCTAATTAACTTCATCAGTTGTGTGATGATCTTAGACTAAATATAAGCCATTTTAAGATCTAAATACGCTTCATTTTAAACATTAGAGGTATACTGTATTTATTGTCTTAAAGAATTAACCTGAGACTGTTTTTTTTCAGGATTTTTGTTCGCCTTGTGCAAATAGTTCCCCCGCTTCTAAGTCAAACCAACAGCCATGCAACTTGAATCGTTTGTCCTCAGCCCTATCTTTCACCTAAGGAAACGATAACAGTTTATCCAATGAAATCTTTATTGCCTCCCGTTCAACCTTGCGATGCTGAGATTCGCCCTCAAACCTCTCGCCGCGAGCCTTTCTGAAAACGGACAACCAGTCATCAATAAGCTCCCGGTTGTTCCCATCGACGATTGGCCCTGTGAAGACCACCGCTCTCATATCCTATTTTTTACGCACGACATCAACAAATCTGGGATTCGGAGCACACTAGATATGCTCAAGAGCAGCAATTATCTGCAAGTGAAAAAACTGCCCCATGGAGACGAATGAGGGGAACGCTAGCACGTTATAGGAACGGGAATGACACATACGTTCACCAATGCCCTCAAAGTCAAGAAAGAGCTGTTTGTAGCGGAGGACAGTGATCACGTGACGATGTATATCTGTGGGACGCTTAATCGTCTGCGGAGGGAAACCACGTGAGTGATGAGTGATGTAGCGAAATAAGAACGCGTCCGTCACGTTTGTGATAGATAAACGTATAGTCGGCGAGTGTGACGTCGCCATCCCTATCCACAAAAGCGTACTGCCCCATGTCGCTATAGCTGAGCCCGCCTGGATTCGGGAGAGGACCGACCGCGCTTTTAAACTCGATTTGTTCCCAACCACGATTGAGAAACCCTTGATCTTGGGGATAGTTCGGATCGCCGCCTACAAAATACGAGCGTGCACTCCCACGATCGCACCGGGTGACTTCCGACAAGGTTGGCTTAAAAAGAAGTGGCTGATTCGGCATTCCAAAATCGTACAGATCCAACAACTGATCCACGTTCGGCTCTGTGACATGCTTGGCCCAAGCACGCTGTGCCGCAATGACTTCGGCATCTGTTATTGACTCGAAAATATGCTCGGAAATCTCACTTCTCCTCTGAAAATTCTATAATAAATATGAATGAGTTTAATGGGCATGTTATAGGGTGTTCAATGTAAATATGGATTTTGAATGTTATTACTTAGACGGAAAATTGAATAATTTTCTTCAGAATTCAGCGCACTGTATTGAAACATAGATAAAATAATTATTTAAATTAGAAAATTACTGGTGATTGCAACAAATTCTAGTCAATTATTATCGCGCAACTGCTACTAATTTGTTTGTCAAAATCTTGCCAATGAACTTGTTGGTGTTTTATTTTTTGTGGAGATTTTTTGGGGTGGGCGACGCAAAGGGCACATAGGTGATCATCTGAAGGCTTTAACAGGGCGAATTTCCAGCAACCACTGTTATGAAATCTTTTGTTATCCAAAAAGGAAATTTCAAGAGTATTTAGATCAAAAGAAAAACTGTTTAATGGTATAAGCAAACCTTTGCCTACAGCTTTCAAATAAGACTCCTTTAGAGTCCATAGCGAAGAAAAAACTTTGCGTTGTTCAGTTGGAGGTTTGGCTTTTAAATAATTAAATTCCGATTCTGTGAATTTTTTCTTGGCGATTTTATTCATACAATTATTACGAGATGGCCACTCTAGGTCAACACCAATGTCATATTTAGTAGTCAATGCGCACGCGACCATGCCATTGGTGTGGGATATATTGAAACGTAAATTCTCATGGTTCAATTTTTCATTGATTTCGGGCTTGCCATGCTCGCCGATTTCAAAAAGCCAATCTGCAGGTGCCACATCTGAAAAATTAGAAAGCATTACACGACATAAAATATGAGCTGCCTGATATTCTAGTTTGCTTTGTTTGTGTTTAATATGTTCAAGACGACCTAATTCATCAGGGCACAAGACATGGGAAAACTTATCAATACTTTTTTGGTCATTATCTGTGACTGAAATAGTCCAAACATGGGCCTCTTTAGGACTTAGGGAGCTCATAGTCTTCTCTTTTCATTGGCAGATTTTATACTTTTATTCTTAACCGCATTTTTCAGTAGTGGAAGTATTTCGGCACCAATTACAGAAGCCAGTATGATACAGCAACCGATAAAACCCATGGGGCTGAGTTGTTCTTCCAAAAATAAAGTTGCAGCAAGTGCGGCAAAAGGCATTTCCAAGACAAGTATAAGTGCTGCGTCGGTAGGGTGAGTGTAGCGCTGGCCAACTACTTGGAGGGTGAAGGCAATACCAACTGAAATCGCCCCTGCGTATAAGATCTCGGGCCAAAACCCCATAACTACCTCTAAAGTTGGATTCTCAAACGTTATGGTACAGATAAATCCAAGCAGAGCACCAGCACTGAACTGAATACAGGCTAGTGTTAACGGTCGCCCACTGCTTGCTGCAAACATTCCAACTAAAACTATATGCAAGGCCCAAAAAAAAGAGCTGAATATGACCCATAAGTCGCCTGTAGATATTTCAGTTAAGCTGCCACCATTTAAAAAATATAGTCCACCTAAGCATCCACATGATGCAGGCCATGCGGACCAATGGGGCAGCTTGCGGAACAAGACAAGTGCGAGCGCTGGGACAATTACAACGTAAAGCCCAGTTAAAAACCCTGCGTTAGTCACTGATGTTAAGTTGATGCCTCTTTGCTGAAACACAAGAGCACCGAAAAGTATAGATCCAATGAGGGCAAAAACTACCAATGTATACCTATTTATTGGCTCAAAGGCTTTCGCACTCTCATGCCAGGCAAAGGGTAAAACTACCAAGGCACCCAAGCCAAATCGTAAAGCAGTGAATGTGAATAGCTCTAGCTCACTGTCGCCGAGAAAAACTAGTTTCTGGATAACAAAAGTTGACCCCCAGATAACTGCAGCCAGTAAAAGAAAAATATTAGCCTGAATTCTTGACAATATATGAACTCCTGATGGTGTCTGAATCAGTAGGTATTGGCTCAAAAAAAATGAACTTAGACCAACAAAATATGTTGCACAAAACAATAAGAGACGCAGCTTAAATGTTAATTAGATGATGCAGTTGCATGAATTTTTTCTCTGACCTATTTATCCATCTCTGATTTAATCGTCGGTGCGCAGTAGAGTAGGGGACTTTATGTCAAACTTAGCATTGAAAAAAAACCTCAGACAGATTTAGAAAATATCTGAGTGCACTGGTTATCTAGATCAGCGCTTCTTGTTTCTGCGATTAGACAGTTTAACTCGCTAGACGTATGGCTTTTAAGAAAATTTTTTAAATCTATTTTCTCTTGATTTAACAAATTTATAGGGAGGATCCTTTTATCTTGCATTGAATGACCACTCCCACCTTGGTTGTAAAAGTCTATAGCTTCCTCCAGTGTGGCAAAACCGCCGTCATGCATATACGGTGGAGTTATGGCAACGTTCCGTAAGGAGCTAGTTCTAAACTTCCACCTATCTTTTGGTTTATCAGTTACCTCATGCCATCCGATGTCTACTTGAATAGGCAAGCAAACTGAATTTATGATTTCCTGATCAATGTGAAAAGTAATGTTTGGATTTATGGAAATTTTTGTTTTTTGGGAGGAGACTGGCGTAAATTCTCTCTCATCCATCCGTAGCCAATATTATGAAATTCATTATCGGAGAAAAAAGCATATGAACTTTCAATAGCATTACAGGAAGCACAATCAACTTTGTTTTTTTACATGATTCAGATATTGGTGCTTGTGTTGGTTTCTTGTGCGTCTTGTTAGCTATAATTTAAGTTACATCCCCAAGATATTGTCACTCTTATTAGTGTTACTTTTAGATGGTATCGGTGTTGTTTCTGTATATGGGTGTTGTTTTTTTATAGAAAATTCCGTTTGGCTTTCCTTAACTATTAGAACCTATTATTAAATTTAACTTTTGATTGAGGATATTTCATGTTCAAAAAAAACAATAGACAAGTACATTTAGGTGATCAATTTGTCGAGTTAGGTAAAACTAATTTAATCTGGGAAGTTGTAGGTATTATTGATAACCCTCACTTGCCGCTACACGCTAGAATAAAAAAAATAGGTGAAGAAGGTGTCCACCTTACTTCAGTATCTGCGTTATTAGACAATACTTTCTTTAAGCATATCAAACAGAAGTTCACTGAGCAGTTGCCAAATGAGCAAGATCTGGTTGGTGCACAGGAGCTGCAAAATGATAGTTATGATAGAACGGGATAGTTTTTTTAGTTAAAGTTCAATGAGCAATACGATGAATTTGTCACAAATTCCATGTAACGAATAATTACTATCAATTATTAGCGACCTTTCTTTAAGTGCAACTGCCAAGCGCTTTTATTTTTCATGAATTTAGTTAGTCAATATTACCAAAAATATAATCTTCAGGATAAGTCATTTTTATCCACTCTATTACCTTTGGATGTTTCTCGACGTTCAAGAAAATCCTTTTTAAGTTAGGAAATGGCGCTATCAAATCTGAGGGGAGATAATCAATTATACCAGACGTTAGCCAACCTATTAGTCGCCATACAGCTAAATCCGCGATGCTGATATTTTGGTTTACGAACCAGTCTTCTTTTCCTTCCTCCAACAATTCTTCTAGGTAGCTAATTTTTCTAACAAGGGCTCCACGGGCTAATTTTTCGCGCATTATTTTTTTTGTTTCTTTATTTTTCTCTTTTAAGGATGGGCCAAGTAAAACAGTTATATCAGTCGCCATATCTATAATTTGATCAATCAATGCTGCATCTACAGCATTTTCAATGGGATAAAGTCCACTTATTCTTCCACAGAATCTTGAAATACCTGCAGTTTGGTTAATGCTCTTTCCGTCTACATTTAGGCAAGGTATCTGGCGAAAGGGAATGACTGTTCCATCATCGAGTTCCCCTGTTTTTCTTGATCGAAGAAATTCATCACGACTAATACGAACGTCTTCAAAGTCTATGTTTCCTATGTAAAGAGCAATTCTTCCAATTTCGGCTCTCCAAAAAGGTATATTCAAGTAAATAAGTTTGATTTTCAAACCTTGTCTCCGTGATCTACTAAAGAAAAATCGTTATTTCGTTAAATTCTATTTCAACTGTGTTTTTTGTAAATTTTTTTCAATAATTTGTTAAATTATCAGGTGATCAGAGTGTTATTTAAAAAAACTGCTGATTGCACCATAAAAGAAAGTTCAGCCAAAGTGCTTGTCTGATAAATTCATTACAGCTTTTGTAATGAATTTTAGCCATCCCAATTTTTTTGTAGTCGAGATTATTAGTTTTTATTGGAATAGAGGATTGTCCAAATCATATCTAATTACGTGTATATAAACCAACTAAATTTGGTAGATCACGTTCCGACCTAGCAGGCTCGTACTATTGAACGAGTTTAGCAAAATAATATGAATAATTTTAAAAGGACTCAAAATGATGAATGATTGTATCCCCTCCGCAATAATTTCTGACGGGTATAAAGGAAAGATTTTGTTGGTATCAGTTAGTGGTGACGGGATGAAAGATACTATTATCTTGCGTGCAGGTGATATTTGGCATTCTGAAATTTTGCACGCCACTGAAGTAGAAGTTAAAAAATATGGGATTAAGGCAGCTCGAGTTCATGAAGCTGGTGGGGCATGGGTACGATTTGATAACGATAACACCATTTTTATCTACGGCAACAGTGAGGAGTTTGGGGCGTGCGACAAGAACTTTGCTGCTGGATTGCTGCGCCAATTATATCCTGAAAAAACAGTCTGTATTGAGGATTGATGTGAAGTATCAGATGACTATAGCAAAATGTCATTAGACATTGCATATACTGGTTTTGAGTCTTCTTCAAATTTAATATCTTCGGTCTTTGACTGAACGTTTAAACTTACATCATATTCTTGCAATTTCTTTTGCAATTTCTCTAAGTAAGGGGGTAGTTCGGTTAGGGTAGAAATGACAGGAATATTTTCTTTGACCTCCGGATAGTTCCTATTGACGCTTTTATGTTTCAGCCATACTGGAAACAAGCCAGCGTTTCTGGAGCCATTGACATCGTTTTGCCAGTCATCTCCTACGTAAATAGATTCATATGGTGCAACACCTAGTTGCTCGAGACAAACAATAAATGACTGGATATCGGGCTTTGGTGGAACGCCATCCTCCCCGGCCACAACCATGACCGAGAAAAGAGCAGCTAATTCAGGATAGTTTTTAAATCGGTGGGCATGTGAATTTGTTTGCCCCTGAGTATTGGTGATCAGAGCTAGATGTTCGTAACGATTCGATAGGGTTTTGAGGACACTCATAACCTCAGGGAAAACTTTTGTGTGTCTTTCAACTGTCTGCCAATATGCAAACTCCCATTTAAGCAATTCAACAAGAGGGGCTTTCCGAGAAAATTCGTGGTAGACAGCCTTCCAAATGTTAACCCGCGACAGGTTACTCTCTTGGTGAAACTTTCTTCGGATACATCGGTAACTATTCTTGAAAAAATCGTGGTCACTAATCCTCAAGTCTTGAAAGATAGCAGCTTGGGATTCTGTTTCTGCTTGTCGAAAGCCTTCTGAGCTATCAACCAGCGTTTGCCCAAAATCAAAAATAATAGCTTTGATCATATCTTTTTATCTCAGGATTTTGAGTTACCCCCGGCACGCCAGGGGTAACTCAATTCTGATTGTTACTAATCTCGGCCATATTTACTGAGATAATCGCCGAAAAGTTCCTCGTCGGTCGGAATGTATTCAGGAATGGGCTCTGATAGCCATGTGTAATTAAGGAAATGTTCAAAGTTAATATTATCACTTGTCATATTTCCTGCCCAACTGCCACTTCCTAAGGTATCAGTAGTAGGATTCCCATTGAACCAGCTTCCTGAATTAGCGGCCGCGTGTGGCATGCGACAGTTCACCCGGCCGACATTCGCCTTTGTTGCAAGCTCCACCAATCGTTCATCATTGGTGGAGTGGATGGAGGCAGAATGGCCTTCGCCTGAAAAACGAAGCATTTCACCCATGCGCTCAACCATTTCACTGAATTCAGTCCATTTCCAAACGGTCAAGACAGGTGATATTTTTTCACCTGAGAATCGGTCCTCAGGACCTGCCTTTGTCCCCATTACCATAATGAAGCGAGTGCCCTCGGGTATCTTGATGCCCGCTTGTTCAGCAATATAGCTTGCAGGTTTTGCTACCACATCACGGTTGAGGCTTTTGCCGTCAGGCCAGTAGTATGTACGCAGTTTTTCACGCTCCTCAGTTGAGCATAGGTAGCCTCCCTCAATTTGAAACGCAGAAATCATATCGTCAAAAAAGGACTCTTCAATCGCTACAGCATTTTCTGATGAGCAGGATGCTGAGTTATTAGCACATTTAGATTTAACGATCTTTGCAGCGGTTTCTTTGGGGTCCACAGAAGAATCAATAATAGAGATGACATTGCCTGCGCCAACTGTGTGGGCTGGTTTTCCAGCCTCGTAGACAACGCGAACTAAAGCTGCGCCACCTGTAGCTACAGCAAAATCACAGTTTGCCATAAGTTCGCGAGTACCTTCATGAGATGCCTTTGTAAGGCATTGAGCAAGATCTTCCGGTGCGCCAACTTTACGCAGTCCTTTTCGAATGTGTTCTACAGTTGCGAAGGTTGCTTTAGCCGTACGTGGATGAGGAGAACAGATCATCGCATTACGGGTTTTGAGCAGACTTACACCTATGCAACACACTGTCGATTCGGGATTTGTACAAGGGACTACATTAGCAATGACACCCATAGGCTTGGCATAGATTCGTAAGCCTTTTTCCTTGTCCTCGCGGACTAACCCGCAGGTCTTTTGCCCAATCATGTCGCGCATCATGCCGCGAGTTTTGTTTTGCACTTTGTGCACTTTGTCTTCGTATACACCAATTCCTGACTCGCTAACAGCTAAATGAGCAAGTTCTTTCGCTGTATCCTCTCTTTGAAGTTCCCAGCCTACAGCGGCGCAAATTTCATCGACTCTTTCCTGAGTTTCGAATTCAATTTCCCGAAAAGCTTTGCGTGCTTTTTTGTACATATCTTGAATGTTATCAGACATTTATTTATCCTTTTAGTCCTATGCCTTCCTGCTTTGGTTGGACGACACATCTATCTCATATTTTTTTACCGACAGATTTAATACCGGTTTTCTTGCTTGGGTCCTCAATTTCCTCGTGGATGGAAGCACCACTTCCCCAAACACTTTTTAACTCTTCTTCAGCCTTAGCCCATTCATCTAGGTTCGTACTCAGAGCGGGCTTGGAATTTTCCCTGCGCTCTGTAAGTGGTGGTACTGGACGGTCGGCCTCCCCGTCATACATTTCCTTTGGTGTTAACACTTGTCCAAGTTTACGGTACTCATTCCTTTCAATTTCCTCAATGAAATGGGCACCAGCTGCAAACGAGCGAGTAACCGCAAGGATGGCCCAGGTGGCTTCTGCTGTGAAACCTAGGTCCATCATAACTGAACCCATAGCACCTAGCATGTCAAGATCGATGGGTTCGCCTGACACGGCTTGGGCTTTTTCCACGATTAGTTTCATAAGGGTAGTATATTCCCCTGCAACTCCAAGCTTCTCCGCCCGAGCTACCATACGTTTGGCGGCAGGGTCTTTCAGCATCAGGTTGGAAACGCCTAGGGATTCGTCGTCAAGATTATTATCGACAATGTCCTGTGCGATAGCATTCATATCCCGACCGTTCTCATTTCCATTTTTGAGTTCATCCAATAGCCGGTTGCCAAATGCCGAGTAGGCTCCGTAGGCGTGACCAAATGCATGGATCGATGCCCCACAGGCCTGGGTCAGGAAAGTTTTGCTCTGCGCAACCAAACGTGACATGGCAGCAGGAGCGGATAGCCCATCTTCAAGCGCCATAATCATCACATAATTAAGCATTTGGTCTTCCTCGATAGACGGAATTCGAGCCTGAAAGTCTACGAACAGTACGTCTGTCATGCCGTAACCTTCTTCCATAAGCTCGGTTGTGTCGTACCCGCGCGAAACAATTCGATGGACGTTCTTGTAGGCGACTTCTGAAACCCATTGGAAACGGGCACGGGTTTCATCAATTTCAACGGTGCCGTATTCACGTTCGCTATAATTGAACGGTAGGCCCGGATCGTCCAAGTTACCAATACCCTTTTTGTCTTTTGGTTTTAGATCACCCATTTTTTATATTCTCCCTCTTTCTTTTGATCTTTCGCGTATTTTTGACGCTCTGACTGTTTGGGTACCTTGCGGTCTTCTGGGCCAACGTACTTGATCATGCTAAGGTCAAGCATTTGAACCATTGGTTCACCTTTGGATGCTGCCCAAGCACGGCCTCGTTTCATATTGTATAGAGCGTGGGCGGCACAACTAAAGCCACGGCAGACACTTCCTATACACCACGCGGCATTGGGAGCAAACCCAATATCACAGAGAGCTGTGTTACCTGCTCCAACCACGTTCACGCCTACATAACGTCGACCCTCCGCCTTCCGTCGAGCGTGAAAATATTTCTCCAATGCTCGCTGAAGTCGCAGGTAAACCCCCTTAAGACCTAATTCTTCTTGTTTAAGGTGTATCGGTTCTGCGCGTGGATCGCTGTCAGTGTGTTGTGGCTGGCCCATACCCATAACAGGTGTTCCATTGTCCATATAATCATCAACAAGCACCTTTGCGATTTCCTCAACAGTTTTACCTTCTTCATGAGCTCGTCTTAGGTACTTCTTCATCATGTAGCCATGTGCAGCACCTGGGCCATGGACGCCGCCGAAGGTAGAAATTGAAGCAGCAATAGCACTAGTAAGGTTTGGCCGGCCAACGCTTACACCGATGGCACCTGCGGCCGAAGGTGACATTGAGTGTTCAAGAAAAACACCCATTTCGTACCTGAGCATTTTTTCCTCTTCTTGAGTAGGAATCCTGTTTTGAAACATGACAAACATGGCGTCGGTGAAGGAATAGCCCGCTTCGGCTAATTCACTCAAATCATAACCGCGCAAAACCGTTTTTTCTTCGGTTTTGTAAGAAATAGATGTTTTTCTCTCGATGTCTGGTGTTCTTGGCATTTAAAATTCTCCTTGTGAACTATATTGGGCATCCCATTCGCCATTGCCCAAAGGGTTTCCTTAAAAGATCATATAACCTGAGAGGGTGATTCGGAATTATCCCGTGTCATGGTTCTAAGAAGATCAAGTTATTAAATAGGCGGCTAGTCTCGGCAAATTTGTTCCATTGATCAAATACTTATTTTAAATTCATATTGTTTATTTAATCAATAGGTCTGGGTTTCTCCTCATTGGTGAAAAAAGACTTTGTTTTTAAATTCTGAGACAAAGAGTTAATCAACATAGTTATTTCCATATTGGACACTCAAAAAGCCTGCAAGTTGTATGAGGATTTAAAAATACTAAAAAAAACTATATGTTCGTCAAAATGTATTATGTTTGTAAATTATAGAAGGCAAGCCATTATTAACTTAACTCCAAATTATTCTAATTTAAGCCCACACATATATATTTGTGTGGTACTATTTTCTTGTTACAATCACAACCAGTCTTTTTACATTTAGTGTTTTAATTCAAGGTAAAATAGGAAAAGGTTTATGTTTTTTTGTTTCATAGATTAAATAAAAACAAAATAGATAAGGGCCTTTAATAATACAAACAACATCTTGGTTATATCTTTATTGACCTCTTGCGATGTGATTTTTATTGAACAACTTTTTTCTTGTTTATTGGATCGGGCCACTCTTTGTGAAGGCCTGAACTAAAATTTAGTGCAAAAAAACTTGTGCGAATGAAATTTTTGAGTGCATGAAGTTTAAATCTTTTTTGCTACACCACGTGAGGCTTTCACATCAGATGCCACTTTAAAAAAAGCCTTAATAAGGCGTGATTCTTTTCTTTCCTTAAGGCAATTCACATGAGCTGTCGTGAAGATGTCTGCATCAGAAACTTTCATCATTACAATATCTGGATGAGAAACAAATTCTATATCAGAAACGACACCGATCCCAATCCCCATTGTTACCGCTAGCCAAACGGCTTCCCGACTACCAGTTTCTAAGACTGGCAAGATGGACACCTTTGAACGTTCTAATGCTTTCTCAAAGGCTAGTCTGGTAGTTGACCCTTTTTCACGTAGCACCATTCGTTGACCCTCCAAATCCTGAATCTTGATTTGGCTATGGACAGCGAATGGATGTGAATTGTGAACAAAAACATTTACTCGATGGCGGCTGTAGGGCATTGCGTGAATACGTGGGTCATCTTCAACGTGGGCAAGAACCGCAACATCAACAGAATAATCCATAAGTTGGCTAACCATATCTTTTGAGTTTCCTGAAGAAACTGACAACTGAATGCCCGGGTAGAGTTCGCTAAATTGACTGAGCATTTCAGTCACGTGATATGGGCCAACAGCTCCAACATTAAGAGTGCCTCTGTTAAATCCTCCAAAAGCGTACAGGAGGTCCTTGGCCTCAATCTCTAAATTCATTATTCTACGCGTCAGTTGAAACAATCCGCGTCCAGCTTGTGTCAGAACCACCCTCCGTCCTTTTCGATGAAATAATTCAACATCAAAATAAGCTTCTAGTGCCTTAACCTGACTAGTCAAAGTTGGTTGGCCGACATTTAAAACTTTCGAAGCGGCAGTAAAGCCTCCTTCAGAAGCGACGCCATGAAAGGATCGAAGTTGTGTATAAAGCATTTCTCGCCTAAAAGTAGTATTTATTATAACAATACAATTTATCAATTAGTTTCAATTAATCAATATTATTGCTGTGATTTTTTCTTAGATTTATAAATGCTTAAAGACACTTCGTGAGGTTATGCCATCATGGAAGTAATGGACAATCTAATGGATGCAAACGGTTCCAATACATTTAGGATAAAAGATAGCCCTTATATTCTAGGATATCTTGTTGTTAGTTGACCTCCTAGAAAAGAAAAATGCTAACCTATTCTCAACTTTATTTACTCAAAACTTAAGCAGTGAAAGTTTTAAATGAAAATTGAAATAAAAATAATATTACAAATGGGTCTTCAATTTTGAAGTGGATTAAACAGCTTATCATCTCGTTTTTTGTGTTTATTGGGGGCTGGCTATTTAATTTTATTTTTGACATACAATTCGCGTTGGGAATTACAACTGGTTGGCTGATACGAGAAGGTTATGAAAATATCGCTCGTGGTCTTCTAAAGCTTCTGAGCTAAGTAATTGTATCACAACAACAAATAATTGAACTTATAATCATAATTTAAAGAACATTCATTAAAACTAATGTCGTTTCTACAATTTGATAGCACACGACTTTCAATATTTTATGTCAAATTTTTTCAAGATCCAGCAATTTGTATGGGAATTGGCTTGTATATCCAATATAGCTAAAATTTGACTAAAATAATTATGTAATATGGAAAAAAGCGAAAAAAGTCACTGCTAATGCTGATTATTCGCTTTCCCCCCCTTTTCTGAAGGCAATAAAATCACATATAATTAAAGGTAGCTATTCACCTATCTTTGAGAGAATCAAACTTTTAATCAGTAGCGGATACAAATATTGTTAAGAATTATTATTAATAAAGAATATGGTGCAAAAACACCCTCCAAAATAGAAGATGATGATAACTTAGGAGTAGGTCTTGCAATAAAGGTACGGCCAAAAACAAAGAAACCGGCAATGTACAAGGTCATGATGTTGAACGATGATTACACTCCAATGGAATTCGTTATTCACACTCTCGAACGGTTCTTTGGAAAGAGTCAGGATGAAGCAACTCACATCATGCTGCATGTCCATCAGCGCGGTGTAGGCGTTTGCGGGGTTTTTACCCACGAGCTAGCCGAGATGAAGGCAACTCAGGTGATGGATTTGGCTCGTCAAAATGACCATCCCTTGCAATGTACTATTGAATTGGACGGAGACGACTGAGCTTATGTTATCAAAAAATCTTGAACAAACCTTACACCGGGCCTTGGCTCTTGCTACTGAGCGTCGTCATGAATATGCTACACTGGAACATCTATTGATGGCCTTAACGGATGATCAGGACGCTGTAGCTGTGCTCAAGGCTTGCGGTGTCGAACTATTTCTGTTGCGACAAAATGTCACTATTTTTATCAATAATGAACTGAATGAGATCCATTTAGATAATTCAACAGATACTCCCACGGAAGACCCCAAGCCGACTGCTGGTTTTCAACGTGTTGTACAACGGGCTATCATCCATGTTCAGTCTTCAGGACGTGAGGAAGTGACTGGAGCTAACATTCTAGTCTCCATGTTTTCTGAGCGTGAGTCTAATGCGGTATATTTCTTACAAATTCATGAAATGTCACGTCTGGATGCGGTTAATTATATTTCCCACGGCATTACCAAGGTTGCTGGACAACAAGGACCAACGAATATTAGGGGTGCTGATGATAATCTGGATGGTGAGGAAGTAGTAAAAACTGAAGCTGAAGCACTAGATGCTTACTGTGTTAATCTCAACGAAAGGGCATTGGGTGATGATATTGATCCCCTGATTGGGCGTGATAAAGAAGTTGAACGCACGATCCAGATTTTATGCCGTCGCTCAAAGAACAATCCTCTCTATGTTGGTGATCCAGGTGTCGGCAAAACAGCTATTGCTGAGGGACTTGCACTTAGAATTGTAAAAAAAGATGTGCCAGATGTACTACTAGAGGCAATAATTTATTCTTTGGATATGGGCTCTTTACTTGCTGGAACTAGATATCGTGGCGACTTTGAAGAGCGCCTTAAAGCAGTTATTAAGGAACTTGAGGAAACACCTCACGCAATCATGTTTATTGACGAGATCCACACGGTCATCGGTGCTGGTGCGACCAGTGGTGGTTCAATGGATGCCTCTAATATTCTCAAGCCGTCTTTAGCCAATGGCAAATTAAGGTGTATGGGTTCGACTACATATAAGGAATATCGCTCTCACTTTGAAAAAGACCGTGCTTTGGTTAGGCGTTTTCAGAAAATAGATATTCACGAGCCATCTGTTGAGGATACTGTGAAAATACTTAAAGGCCTTAAATCTTATTTTGAGGCACACCACAGTGTCAGCTATACGAATGAAGCCTTAAGGACAGCTGTTGAGCTATCATCTCGCTACATCAATGACCGTAAATTACCTGACAAAGCGATTGATGTAATTGACGAAGTTGGGGCCTCACGTATGCTATTACCAAAAAACAAACGGCGTAAAAAGGTGACGGTTAAGGATGTGGAAGAAACTGTAGCTATGATTGCGCGTATTCCCGCAAAAAGTGTCTCCTCCGATGATCGCGAAGCTCTGAAAACCCTTGAGATGGATCTAAAAACAATGGTTTTTGGCCAGGACATGGCGATAACGGCTTTAGCCAGCGCTATTAAGCTGTCCCGTGCTGGGCTACGCGATGCTGCAAAGCCAATAGGATCCTATTTGTTTTCAGGCCCTACTGGGGTTGGTAAAACCGAAGTTGCACGTCAACTTGCATTAATCTTGGGCATTGATCTGGTGCGATTCGACATGTCTGAGTATATGGAACGCCACAGTATATCGCGCCTTATTGGAGCTCCACCAGGGTATGTGGGCTTTGATCAAGGTGGTTTGTTGACCGATGCCATAGACCAGCAACCTCATACAGTTCTTTTACTGGATGAGATTGAGAAAGCCCATCCTGATCTTTTTAATATTCTTCTGCAGGTGATGGATCACGGTAAACTTACTGACCATAACGGTAAAAGCGTTGGTTTTCGAAATGTGATCTTAATAATGACTACTAATGCGGGTGCTGCAGAATTAGCAAAGCCGGCTATTGGTTTTGAGCGCTCTGAACGTAGTGGGGATGACACAGAAGCCATAGAACGGATGTTTACCCCTGAGTTCCGAAACCGTCTGGATTCCATTATCACATTTTCAAGTCTTTCGCCTGAAGTTGTTCCGCGGGTTGTTGACAAGTTCATTATTGAACTTGAAGCTCAGCTTGAAGATCAAAATGTGATCATTGAGCTTACGGACATGGCCCGCAACTGGTTAGCAAAAAAAGGCTACGACAAGCTATTTGGCGCTCGCCCTCTGAGCCGGATTATTCAGGAACACATCAAGAAACCCCTAGCGGAGGAATTACTGTTTGGTAAGTTGACCAATGGTGGTGTGGTTCGTGTTGATATTGAGAACGGCAAGACAGTTTTTAAATACCCTGATGTATCAACTAAAAAGACTGTTAAATCAGAAAAAAAACCGATCTATGCTGAATAGAAATGCAGTTTTTTGTTCTTTGACTCTCTCTGTTTGAGGTTATTCACATTTTATTGTTTTTAATAAACCTCAAGGAAACTGTTTATTTACAAGATTTCTCACTCATTATTCCTGCTTGAGCAGCACCATTAGCTGGTAAAGGAATAACAGAATTCCCACTAATGGCTATATTTTGTGAGCGTCTTGAGCCACTAAGGTCAACGCGATCTACAACAACTATCCGGCATTCCTTACATGTGTTGGCTAAGGCTAATCCAGTGACGCCTGCTTTATCAACCCTTTGCATTAAGATGCAACGCTTACCAACTGTTGTGGATAATGGGTTGCTTCCTATTTCATTGTCACCAACAACTCCGGGATGGCAAGATCTGTCGGAGAGAACTCGGGACCGGCCAGGTCCACGAAAAGACAGATTTGTTGTTGTCTTTGGTGGGACAGTGTAGGTGCGGGTTATAGGCGCAGCTGCCCCTGGACGTTTGCGTTGAAGTTTGACGATGCGGCAAGAATTACAAGAATTGATCAGCTGTTCCCCACTGGCTGTTCTAAAAAGTCTTGAGCATTTTAAAGCGGCATTTGCTCCAACTGGCAACCACTGCCAGACTGAAAAGAAAACAAAAATAAAAATAATGTATTTTTTATTTAGCATAGCAAAAATTATAACCTGTTTGGCTTAACCTTAAAAAATCAATGCTTAACACTTTTAAAGGGCGAGTGATTACCTAAGTAGTCAATTTCCTCATTAATTGCCTCCGTTTCTTGTACAAGGTAACGTTCGACTGATTCCCTAAAGCCCGCATTGGCTATCCAGTGGGCGCTATAGGTGGCTGTGGGAAGATAACCACGTTGCAGTTTGTGAAGACCCTGAGCTCCAGCCTCAACCTTTTTTAACCCTGTCTCAATTGCAAAATCCATGGCTTGGTAGTAACAGACTTCGAAATGCAAGAACTTGAAGTTTTCTAGACATCCCCAGTGGCGCCCGTAAAGGGTATCACCGCCGATCATATTTAAAGCACCACCAACAAAACGCCCTTCAAATTCAGCAATGATTAGTAGCACCTTCTTTCCCATATTTTTCCCTAAGAGAGTGAAAAAATCACGGTTAAGATAAGCCTGTCCCCATTTTTTGTCCGAAGTATTTTGATAAAAAGAATAAAAGGCATCCCAGTGATGCTCTTCAATTTGATCGCCGTTTAGTGTCCGGATGACTACATTCTTCTCAGAAACTGAACGGCGTTCCTTGCGAATGCCCTTGCGCTTACGTGATGATAAAGCGGAGAGAAAATCATCAAAGGTTTCAAATCCATCATTAATCCAGTGAAACTGTTTGTCAGTACGTTGTAAAAGACCTAACTCGCCACATAACTCCCATTCTTGCTTGATGGGAAATGTTACATGAAACGACGAGATTTTGAGTCTCTTAGCTACGTGAATGAGACTAGAAAGCAGAGTTCTTTGCAAGAAACTTTGTTCTTTTTGCGCTAAATTCTGACGCACGAGCAAACGCCTACCGGTGACTGGGGTAAATGGTATAGCAACTTGTAATTTTGGATAATATTCACCACCTGCTCGGTAAAAGGCATCAGCCCAACCTGAGTCAAAAACGTATTCCCCGTAGGAATGGTTCTTTAGATACAGCGGGGCAACGGCCAAGGCGTTAGCATTTTCATCTTCTAGGACTAAATGATGAGGCATCCAACCAGTATCAGCACTTACTGAGCCACTTTCTTCCAGGGCTGCAAGGAAGGCATAACTGACAAATGGATCATCATCCCCAGCACATGCGTTCCAGTCATCAGGATTAATATTACCTATTTCACCCAAAATTTTGATGTGGTGTATCTTACTTTCGTCTGGCATAATTATAGAATGGTGATGAGGATATGAGTAAGCAAGCTTTAGTATAAATTATCATCATAATGATAAGTCAATTAACCGTATTTCCAAGAATAAAGCAAACCAACCACCTCCAACTAAATTCAGTTGGGGGTGATTTGATATTAAGCTATTTCAAAAATCCCATCGACTTCAACTGCTACATCCAAGGGTAAGGATGATGCACCTACTGCGAAGCGAGTGTGTTTTCCAATTTCTCCAAAAGCTTCAGCTATCAAGTCCGAGGCCCCATTGATGACTTTTGGTTGGTCTGTGAATTCAGACGTGCAGTTGACGAAGCCGCCTAGCTTGACTACTTGTGTTACCAGTTCGAGGTTTCCAAAGCAGGCTTTCTTGACTTGGGCGATCAAATTGATGGCACAAATACGAGCGGCTTGATATCCATCTTCAGCGCTTAATGTGTCACCAACTTTACCCTGGTACTGCAACTCTCCGTTCAAAATGGTTATTTGGCCAGATACGAAGATCATTTTTCCTGTAGTAATAAAGGGTATGTAGTTGGCAGCGGGAGCTGCTGGTTCGGGCAATAAGATGCCCATATCTTTTAGGCGTTGTTCAACAGTTTTAACCATAAAAATTATCCTAGTTTTGTAACTTAGATTTAATATGAGTTATGCCAGATGAAGTCTTATACGTGATATTTGAACTTCATATTTCATGTAATATTTGCAAACTTTTTAAGCATTTTACTTATATTTTTACTCATTTAATAAATTGCGTTATTTATAGAACTTTACATCAGGCGTCTGATGTTTTGTTGAAAAAATGCAAAAAAAGGGGCAGCTTCGGTTTTTTAACTTCCGAAGCCGCCCCAAGTTTCCCAGGGAGGATTTCTCCTGTCTAACTATTTGTTATGAGCAACCACTGGTGCCGCCACATGTTAAACACTTCAAACAAGTGCCATTTCGAACTAATGTGAAATTACCACATTCGCCACAAGGATCGCCCTCATAGCCTTTTAAGCGCGCAGTTCGAACTTGATCAAGATGCTCATCAGCCTTTGTCATGATTGATGATTCAACTGATACTGTTTCATTTGCTTCAGTGCTCGCTAGTATTTGATCCCCACCCCCACTTGCTGAAGCGGCCACCTTTAAGGTGGCACTAGACGCAGAAATTTTTTCCTCGCCGTAGCCCTTAGCTCCTTTAATGACTAAGAATTTTGAGCGCACGTAGCCTTTTGAGGCAATGCGCTCAACGGCCTCTTGAGCTTCTTCTTGAACACTTTGTTTGAAATTGCCCTCATTATCTCCACTGCCCAGGCTATCAGGCGCGAGGTCATCTGGCACTACGTGCGCTAGATCATTACGATCAAGATAAGAAACAGCTAATTCGCGGAAGATATAGTCAAGAATGGATGTGGCCATTTTGATAGTATCGTTACCCTCTACGACACCTGAAGGATCAAAACGCGTGAAGGTGAACGCTTCGACGTACTCTTCAAGTGGAACGCCGTATTGAAGACCAATGGAAATGGCAATGGCGAAGTTGTTCATCAGTGAGCGGAAGGCAGCACCTTCCTTGTGCATGTCAATAAAAATTTCACCTAATGGCCCATCTTCATATTCACCGGTTCTCAAATAGACTTTGTGTCCGCCAACGACAGCTTTTTGAGTGTAGCCTTTCCGCCTATGTGGCAGTTTACGCCGTTGTGTAACAAATCTCTCAACAATACGCTCGGCTATTATTTCAGCCCGTAAAGTATTTGATGCATTGGTTATTTGATCAATCGTATCGGCGTCACTATTGCCATTTCCATCAAGCAGTTGTGCCTGTAGTGGTTGTGAGAGCTTTGAGCTATCCCGATACAGGGCGTTTGCCTTTAGACCTAGACGCCAAGAAAGCATGTAGGCCTCTGCGCAATCTTCAATAGTTGTCTTTGCCGCCATATTAATAGTCTTTGAGATAGCACCGGAAATAAATGGTTGTGAGGCTGCCATCATGCGTATGTGGCTTTCAACAGAAAGGTATCGTTTACCCTTGTGGCCACAAGGGTTGGCGCAATCAAAGACAGGCAAATGTTCATCTTTGAGGTGTGGCGCCCCTTCAATGGTCATGGATCCACAAACAAAGATGTTAGCTGCCTCAATTTGGTCCCTAGGAAAGCCCAGAGCTGTAAGCATGTCAAAGGACACATTGTCCAGTTTTTCGGGACTTAATCCTAGGGTCTCTGTGCAGAATTTTTCACCTAAGGTCCACTTGTTGAAAGCAAACTTAATGTCAAAAGCTTCCGCTAATTCTTTTTCTACCGCTTCTATCGCTTCTTCTGTGAAGCCTTTTTCACGCAACGTCATATGATTTATGCATGGAGCATCTTTCAAAGTACCGTGACCTTCAGCATATAATTTAATGTCTTTGATCTGACGTTCAGAGTAGCCAAGTTGTATCAAGGCTGTTGGGACCATGCGGTTGATTATTTTGAAGTATCCACCACCAGCTAATTTTTTGAACTTGACTAAGGCAAAATCTGGCTCGATGCCGGTAGTGTCACAATCCATAACAAGCCCAATGGTGCCAGTTGGGGCGATAACGCTTACTTGTGCGTTACGGTAGCCATGTTTTTCGCCAAGCTTGAGGGCTCTATCCCAGGCTGTGCGGGCAGCGACAGCAAGTGGAGAGTCTGGTGCTCCCTCAACTTCCAATGGCACTGGGTTCACATTCAGCCCTTCATAGCCAGCAGCTTCACCATAAGCTGCACGGCGGTGATTGCGGATAACTCGAAGCATACTTGTTTTATTGACTTGATAACCGGGAAAAGCTCCCATTTCTTTGGCCATTTCAGCGGATGTAGCATAAGCAACGCCTGTCATAAGTGCTGAAATTGCCGCACAGATATTGCGCCCGGCTTCTGAGTCATAGGGTATGCCAGCGGCCATCAAGTAGCCACCAATGTTGGCAAAGCCTAACCCAAGTGTCCGATATTCATAAGATAACTGAGCAATTCGCTTAGATGGGAACTGGGCCATTAACACAGAGACTTCCAGTGTCATCGTCCAAAGCCGAACAGCGTATTCAAATGCCTCAACGTCAAAAACTGCTTCTCCGCCCTTGCTCTCAACCATGAAAGTCATAAGATTTAATGATGCTAGGTTACAGGCGGTATCATCAAGAAACATATACTCCGAACATGGGTTGGATGCATTGATCCGGCCACTTTCAGGACATGTGTGCCAGTCATTGATTGTGGTATCAAATTGTAGACCCGGGTCGGCGCAAGCCCAAGCGGCTTGACTTATTTGTTCCCAGAGCTCTCGTGCCTTGATGCGTTTGGATACGCTGCCATCTGTGCGTTGGATTAGTTCCCAATCTCCGTCTTCAAGTACCTTGTTAAGGAACTCATCTGTGACGCGCACTGTGTTATTGGAGTTTTGTCCTGATACTGTCAGGTAGGCCTCGGAGTCCCAATCAGTATCGTATACTGGGAAGGAAATTTCTGAGTAGCCCTGTTTAGCAAATTGAATGACCCGCTGTATATAATTCTCTGGAATCATCGCATTACGGGCAGCTAAAATAGCATTTCTTAGATTTGTGTTTTTAATTGGATCATATGTTGAGTCGGTGTCTTTTATATTTTCACCAACATCGCAACCATTCACACAAGCTTGCATTATTGAGTTCATGTGAGATTCGGTCATTTTAGATCCAGAAACTAGTGCGGCTACCTTTTGTTCTTCAAGGACTTTCCAATTAATGAATTGTTCGACATCTGGGTGATCAACGTCAACAACAACCATTTTTGCAGCACGGCGAGTTGTGCCACCAGATTTAATGGCTCCCGCGGCGCGATCCCCAATTTTAAGGAAGCTCATTAGTCCAGATGACTTGCCGCCGCCCGAAAGATTTTCATTTTCAGCTCGCAAGCGCGAAAAATTGGTGCCTGTTCCTGATCCGTATTTAAATAGACGTGCTTCACGCACCCACAGGTCCATAATGCCACCTTCATTGACCAAATCATCACTGATTCCCTGAATAAAGCATGCGTGAGGTTGTGGATGCTCATAAGCAGATTTAGATTTGACGAGCTTACCCGAGCGGAAATCGACAAAAGAGTGACCCTGTGCAGGGCTGTCGATGCCGTAAGCCCAATGCAGTCCTGTATTAAACCACTGTGGGGAGTTGGGTGCACCTACTTGGGTCGCCAACATGTGGCGCATTTCATCAAAGTAGGCTTTGGCATCAGACTCCATGCTGAAGAAACCGCCTTTCCAACCCCAGTATGTCCACGTGCCAGCAAGTCGATCAAATACTTGCTTGGCCGAGCTTTCGCCTCCGCTACGTTCTTCATCAGGTAAACCATTTAAAGCTTGGTCATCTGGTACGTTGCGCCACAGCCAAGAGGGTACTCCTTTTTCTCTTACTGCTTTGAGTTTGGCAGGGATTCCAGCTTTGCGAAAATATTTCTGGGCCAACACGTCACATGCAACTTGTGACCATGTTGCTGGTACTTCAATGTCGTCTAACTGAAAAACAACAGAACCATCCGGGTTACGGATCTCACTTGTAGTGTGACGAAATTCAATTGAATTGTATGGTGATTCGTTTGCATCGGTGAATAGTCGTGAAACGCGCATAAAGACCCCAATAACTTGATCAAAAAATTTCCTTGGCCACCCTCTAAAGACAAGGATTGCCGCTTAATTTATTACCCAAGTATGTTTTCTTGGGTTTTAAGCTTGTGACCTTTGTGACAAGACGTCAATTACAATATATTGAGTATTATTTTATAAACCCCCAATCCAATGGGGTCGCCACAACATACCGTGTTCTTTCAAGCTTTAAACACAAAATGTAGTTTATCAAACCCACTCACGCAACAAGAAAAATTTGGCTAAAAAGGCAATATTTCTTTTCAAAAGTTGGTAATATTTGTTTATAAACATTACGTTAAGGCGTTCTTATGCTGTTTGACTTGAGATAAATAAATTTTTTTGATTGTTTTAAGCTTGCGTGTTGGCAGTGCATAACTTTTGCCGTCTGGATGAAAGAAAGCATATAGAAAATAATCAGTTATGTTTATTTGTTTATCTTTTGAATCAATTGCTTTGTAAAAAAAAATAACTTTAAAATTTGGTCTGATATTAAAGAATCCGTGAAAATTAGATTCTAGTAGCAGCCTTGAGCAGGTGCGTTATTTGTGCCATATGTTTGTTTGAAAACGTGCTAAACCTGTTCAAAGCTGGACACTAATATGAGGGGCTTATGATGCTTGGGACAATTATAAATACCTGGTTTAATGCGGAACTTGTCGGGACTGACATTTTTTTAAATCGCTATTATCGCTCCAAAAGGTCCACTTTGTCTGGCCACAAGCGACGCTGGGTAATCTATAAAGGAAAAACTGAGGCGTCTTCTGTGCCAGCAGAGTGGCATTCCTGGCTACATTATACAACAGATGCTCCTCTGAGTGAACGTGCGGCTAAATCACGATTCTGGCAACTTGAACACCAGCCCAACCTCAGCGGCACAACTGAGGCTTATCTTCCACAAGGTCATGAATACCTCGGCGGACGCAGGGCATCTGCCACGGGTGATTATCAATCTTGGTCACCAAATAAATAAGTCGTGTTTAAACAAAATTTTCACAACAGTTTCATACCGAGCCCCACAGGCGCGACGCTAAATATGTCGAGGGTATTTGGATTGGCACTCTGGATTTGTTGGAGTTGAAAGCGTTAAATTACAAAATTGATGCGCGCGGTGGCCAAGGAAAATTGACCGAAAAATTAGTTGCCAGTGGTTCAACTGTCCTTGCGGTAGATACCGGCTCTAAACATGTTGAAATAGTATGCAATATTGACCTTGCCACTCATGTAGTCGGTACCAAAAAATGTTCGATTTCATGCCTTTTTGCGATGAGAAAGCTTTTTTTAATATATATTGTTTTGATGAATCTTTTAACTTCTCAAGCTCTAGCTGAACCTCATGATACAGCTATTTTACAGGGACTGAACAAAGTTACAGCACGAGTTTTAACCATTGAAGCGCGCCTTGGTGATACGAAAAAAATTGGTTCGCTAGAAATAATTGTTCGGGCTTGTGATAAGCGGCCTCCGGAGGAAACACCGGAAAGTGCAGCTTTTATTGATGTCTGGGAGGTTCGCGCAGGAGAACCAGCAAGTAATATTTTTAGGGGCTGGATGTTTGCGTCCTCCCCAGCCCTTTCAGCACTCGAACATCCTGTCTATGATGTTTGGGTCCTCAATTGCAAAAACACACAATAACACGATTAGATGTAAAGGCTATTTAGCAACAATATCAAAATTTAATATCTCTTAATAGATATGAAAGATAGTTGATGTTTTAGAATTGGGTCTAGAATTTTTAGTCTGCGTATTTCGTGGCCTTGAGAATTAAGCAAGTAATAAATTTTTCAGTGCCACCCTGCACTCATTGTCAGGTAATTTACTTTTAAACGTTGCTTCGCTTCCAAGTGCTTCCTGTAAGTGTTTCAGGTAGTCACGAGCTGGAATTTCTATAGCTCCAAACACTTTTAGATGATCGGTGATGAACTGGGTATCGAGCAAGCATAACTGACATTGTTTCATGCGTGCAACCAAATGAACAAGAGCGACCTTTGAGGCGTCTGTGGCATGAGAAAACATGCTCTCCCCGCAAAAAAGTCCATTTAAGGAAATACCGTACAACCCACCCACCAAATTACCGTCCAGTCGGCACTCCACACTATGAGCTAATCCCAGTTGATGCAGTTCTGTGAAGGCGTTAATAATTTGATCATTAATCCAGGTGCCCTCATCGGATCGTGGTGTTTCAGCGCATGCAACAATAACATTGTGAAAATCTGTGTCAAAGCTGACATCGAATTTACCTTTGCGCACTGTTTTCTTTAAAGAATGCGAAATGTGGAAATTTTCTAAAGGCAAAATACAGCGTATTTTGGGGTCAACCCAGAAGGTAGATGGATCATTGCGGGATTCAGACATAGGAAAAATTCCCATTGAATAAGCGCGTATTAGTATTTCAGGTGTCAGTGAGTGATGTCTTGGGCTGAGGCCTCTCATTTTTATAAGCCTGCCTAATCGTTAGTTTTGACAAAGTTTTCAAGCCAATGAATGTCGTAGTCACCATTAATAAAATCAACTTCAGACATTAAGTTTTTGTGTAAGAAAATGGAGGTATCTATACCATCAATTACATACTCTGAAAGGGCTCTTCTGAGGCGCATCAAACATTCATTGCGATTTGTGCCATGGACAATTAATTTAGCAACCATAGAGTCATAGTAGGGTGGCACCGTATATCCTGAGTAAAGACCTGAATCTACGCGAACACCAAGTCCACCTGGCGCATGGTAAAGGCCTATAGTACCCGGTGAGGGGATGAAGGTTTCCGGATGTTCTGCGTTAATGCGGCATTCGATAGCATGGCCAGTAAAGCGAATATCTTCTTGTGTGTAACCCAATGGCGCTCCTGCAGCGATGCGAATCATATCACGAACGACATCAAGTCCTGTAATCATTTCAGTTATGGGATGTTCTACCTGAAGACGTGTATTCATCTCGATGAAATAGAACTCACCATTTTCATACAAAAACTCTATGGTCCCAGCATTGCGATAGCCAATTTTTTTTACCGCTTCAGCTGCAATCCCACCGATTTTTTTACGGGTGTCATCATTCAGTGCAGGCGAAGGGGCTTCTTCAAGGACTTTTTGATGGCGGCGTTGCAAGGAACAGTCACGTTCACCCAGATGAACTACACTGCCAAAGTTATCTGCCATTACCTGAATTTCAATGTGTCGCGGCTTGCTGAGGAACTTTTCTAGATATACCTCGCCGTTGCCAAAAGCGGCTTCAGATTCGATTTGCGCCATTTTAATCGCGTTGGGTAGTTCATCAGCAGAGTTAGCAAGCTTCATTCCACGGCCACCACCGCCTGCAGTAGCCTTGATTAATACGGGATAGCCAATTTCAGTTGCTATCAGGAGAGCTTGATTAATATCATTTACTGCGCCATCAGAACCGGGGACAACCGGGATGCCAGCCTTCATGACTGCTTTTTTTGCCGCGATTTTGTCGCCCATAAGTGTGATGTGTTCTGGTTTGGGCCCAATAAATGTAAATCCGTGTTCTTCAACCATAGTGGCGAAGTTGGCGTTTTCGGACAGGAAACCATAACCGGGGTGGATAGCATCCGCATTAGAAATGGCCGCTGCTGTTAAAATGGCTGAAATGTCTAGATAGCTATCTTGGGCTGCGGGCGGACCAATGCAGATGCTCTCGTCGGCCAGGCGCACATGCATGGCCAATTCATCCGCTGTGGAGTGGACAGCCACAGTGCGTATGCCCATTTCGCGACAGGCGCGCTGGATACGCAGGGCAATTTCTCCACGGTTTGCAATGAGAACTTTTTCGAACATTTTCGTCCGGGATTCCTATTCGATAATCATAAGTGGTTCGCCAAATTCAATGGGCGTTCCGTTATTGATAAAAATTCGTGTGACCGAACCACTCCGGGCAGCTTTTATGGGGTTATATACCTTCATTGCTTCAATTAGAGCTAGGGTGTCACCCTCTAATACAGTGTCGCCAACTTTGACGAAGGGTGGGCTCTCGGGATCTGGAGAGATATAGGCTGTGCCTACCATGGGTGAGATAACAACACCTTGGTGGTTGGCATGGCTTTCAACTTCATCGACAACGTTGACTGGTTCGGCCACGACTGAATGGGTCACAACTGGAACTGTTTGCGGGCTCATTCCACTTTTGGCAACTCGAAGGTGCCATTCGTCAGTGCCATATTCAATTTCGTTCAAACCAGTCTCGTCCAGTAAGTCGGCAAGTTGGCGCACAATATTTGCATCAATTTTAGATTTTGTGGATTTTTTATCTACCATGTGTAAAACTACTAGCCATTATTTGTTTCAACCTCATTTATTAAGTAACCTTGCTGCTGCCTCAAGTGCCATTTCATATCCGTAACCACCAAAGCCACAAATAGTACCTAATGCAACTTTGGAAATATAGGAATGTTGGCGGAATTCTTCTCGCTGGTAAATATTTGATAAATGAACTTCAATCACTGGAACATCACAGGATTTAAGAGCATCAAGTAATGCTACTGAAGTGTGGGTGTATGCACCAGCATTAATGATCAAAAAATCAATGTTTTCTCGAGCTTGTTGCACCCAGTCAACAAGTTGACCCTCTGTGTTAGACTGGCGAAATTCTACTTGCAAACCAAGGGCATCACTACGTTTAAGTGATTTAACTTCAATATCGGCCAAGGTCTCATTGCCATAAACATCCGGTTCACGTGTGCCTAGGAGGTTTAGGTTAGGTCCATTCAAGATTAGAATTTTTGATGTCATTCAAAGCTCTTAGAATCGTTAATAAAGAGATAAATTTATAGTATGTGACAAAATTTTGCTTAAAAAACTTTAAAAAAAATTCTCAGCAAGCGATAACAGTACTCATTGAGTGAAAATTAAATGTACCATTCAGAAACGGAAACCCATGCAGATTACCATTAATGGCGAGGCAATGAGCTTTGACGCCACTCTAAATGTTCAACAGCTTCTTGGCGAAATTGGCCTTGACCACAATAAAGTTGCAGTCGAGTGCAATCTCGAAATTGTACCCAAATCAAGTTATACTAAAACCCTGATAAATGAAGGGGATAAGTTTGAGATTGTCCATTTCATCGGTGGCGGTGCACCCAAAGATATTGATCCGTTTATCATTGATGGACGTGAATTGACCTCACGTTTGATTATTGGCACTGGTAAATATCAAGATTATGAGCAAAATCGTCTAGCCCTAGAGGCCTCGGGGGCAGACATGGTAACAGTCGCTGTCAGAAGGGTTAACCTAACAGACCCAAATGTGCCTATGCTGATGGATTCTATTGACCCTAAGAAATACATTTACTTACCTAACACAGCGGGTTGCTTCACTAAAGAAGATGCTCTTCGCACCCTTCGTTTAGCCCGTGAAGCTGGGGGCTGGGAGTTGGTAAAACTGGAGGTCTTGGGTGATGAGAAAAGTTTGTACCCACGCATGATACAAACTCTTGAAGCTGCAGAGACACTGATCGCTGATGGTTTCAAAGTCATGGTTTACTGTTCCGACGATCCAATTTTGTGTAAGGAACTTGAAGATATAGGTTGCGTTGCCATAATGCCACTAGGTGCGCCTATTGGCTCGGGGCTCGGGATTCAAAACCCAGTAAATATCAGCATGATTGTGGAACAATCCAAAGTGCCGGTAATTGTTGATGCAGGAGTTGGCACTGCGACGGATGCATCCTTCGCTATGGAACTTGGCTGTGATGGTGTTTTAATGAATACTGCTATCGCCGGAGCAAAAGATCCAATTCGCATGGCACGGGCTATGAAATACGCTGTTATTGCTGGTCGCGAAGCTTATCTTGCAGGTCGTATGCCCAAAAAAAAATACGCCGATCCATCGTCACCATTGGGAGGACTGATATAGACAATTTGAGAGGTGTAGCTATTTGCTTTTAGGCCGCTGCATGAATGCAGGGACATGTTCCGTATCTCCAAATTTAATAGAGTCATTCTCTTGATTTGTTCTTTTAGGAGTAGTTGTTTCAGGATGAAATTGCTCTTTTAGAGTTTCATTCGCTTTTTCAGCCTTTGGTGCTTTACTGCGGCTGTGATCTCGGCCGCGGCCTCTATTTCGTCCACTACGTTGTGGGTGGGCTGAACTGGTATCTTTGTTAGTCTCAATCACACCTTTTTTCGCGATAGTATTATTGGGTGCTGGCAATGTGCTATTTGTCTGATCAGTGTTTATACTCTTGACACTCGTTTTCCTGATAGATGGGATTTTCTTACCAATAAGTTTTGTGATGGCTTCAATATATTGTCGGTCTTCTGGAACGGCAATGGTATACGCATGGCCTTGGATGCCTGCCCGCCCAGTGCGCCCAATACGATGGACATAGTCTTCTGCGTGGCTTGGCACATCAAAATTAAAAACATGGCTAAGTGCAGGGATGTCTAGCCCGCGGGCGGCGACGTCGCTGCAAATCATAAAGGTAAATTCACTATTTTTAAAACGTGTAAGCATTTCCATGCGTGCAGGTTGTGACATATCCCCATGTAACTGACCAACAGAAAAGCCGTGTTTTTTCATTGAGCGGTATAGAGTGCCTATATCACGCTTGCGGTTACAAAATATAAGTGCATCCTTGACGTCCTCTATAGCAATTATTTCCCGAAGCGCTATTCGTTTTTCTTTCTGGCCACCACCTAGGCGCTTGCCGTCATGGTGAGACACCATAACCAGGCCCTGGGTAATTGTTTCTGCGCTGGTTGCCGCTGGGGCAACAGTAATTTCTTTTGGGTTCATCAGGAATTTATCAGCCAGTCGTTTTATCTCGGGCGCCAAAGTTGCTGAGAAAAATAAAGTTTGACGCATTGGGGATGTCAAAGAGACGATTTTTTCTACTTCAGGGATGAACCCCATGTCGAGCATGCGATCAGCCTCATCAATTACAAGGGTCTTGATATCAGTCATCAGTAGGCGTCCCCGTTCAAACAGATCAAGCAAGCGTCCAGGTGTAGCTATAAGTACATCAGGGCCACGATCAATGACTTTCATTTGCTCGTTCATAGATGAACCTCCAATAAGCAGAGCCTTGGATAACTTGTGATATTTACCGTAGGTGTCAAAGTTATCTGCAACCTGGGCGGCTAGTTCACGGGTTGGTTCTAGAATTAGCGAGCGTGGCATTCGCGCTTTAGCACGGCCTGATGCAAGTATGTCGATCATGGGCAGAGTAAAGCTCGCGGTCTTACCTGTACCGGTTTGTGCGCAGCCAAGTATGTCTCTTCCCATCAGCACTATGGGTATAGCTTTCTTCTGAATAGGCGTAGGGGTGTTGTAACCAGCGTCATCTACGGCTTTAAGGACACCGTCACCAAGTCCAAGTTCTGAAAAATTCATATGTTTGATCTAGGCAGCTTGTATCTTTGGTTGCCTTTATATTCCCATTATTTAGTTGAGGAAAATCGGATATTAGGCATTCAGCCATTTAAGTCAATGATCGTGGTTGTTTAATGCCTGTATTATTATGGTCCCATTTTTTATAAATCTAAGTTTTAGGTGTCCGGTATCATTAGTTTAATAAGGTGCATAAAACTGATCAACGCAGAGATCTACTGACTTTCTCGCTTTTAAGTGCTGATTGGTTGGTCTTGATGATCTTGTAAAAATAATTTTTTTGGCATTAACTAATGAAATAAATTGCACATGCAAATCTATGAAAACTTGGAGTGTATAAATATCGTATTCACAACCTGCGTTGGTTTTCTAAAAACGTTAATGGATTTAATGCATTGGCTTGTACAAATCTTTGTTAGTATGCAGGCTCGATATTGTATAGAAGTTTGATAAATACTGTATGGCCATAAAAATGCTAGTGTTGATAGGGCGTAGTTAGCAAAAAATACGATTAATTTTTTTTGAATGGCCGGGGCAAGCCTTTAATGTCTGAGGTGAAAATTTTTGATATTTATAGAGTTCAAGGGATTTGTTTAAGATTTTGACTTGAATGGATAAAACACCGTTGATTCTGCATCAGGAAGTGTGTTGCAATAAAATTCTTGAGCCTTTCAGGATTGTTTGACACCACTAGCCCAATATAAGGCTTTTGTAAATCAAATGCCGAAAGAGATTTTGACTGTCATTACAAGACAGTTGCTTTTTGTCAACTATTCAACAGCAATATGCGTCAGTGTCGCCTTACTTAAACTTATTATAGGTAAAAATTATGACTGGAATGCTCCTTCCTTATAAAAAAATTATGCCAACAATTGCGAGTGATGCTTTTATTGCACCTAATGCAACAATCATTGGAAAAGTAGTGGTTGGGTCTGAGAGTGGCATCTGGTTTAATTGTGTGCTGCGTGGTGACGTAAATGAAATTTACATTGGCGAGCGAACAAATATTCAGGATGGTTCCATTGTGCATGTTTCAGGTCAAGGACAAGGGACGCGTATTGGCAACGATATCACTATTGGTCATATGGCCCTCATCCACGCCTGTACCTTGGAAGATGGTTGCTTCATCGGTATGAATGCAACAGTAATGGATGATTGTGTTGTGGAAACTGGAGCTATGGTTGCGGCAGGGGCATTAGTCGTTCCGGGCAAGCGTGTGTTGGCTGGTCAAGTTTGGGGAGGTACCCCAGCGCGATATCTTAGGGATATACGTGAATCTGATTTGCAGATGATCCGTTATACATCACCTAAATATGTAAAATTGGCACATCAATATCTCAAAGAACTTACTTAGTAGTGGGGATTGAAAAATGAAGAGTTGCATGCAGTTGTGCGCAACAGGTTCGTGCGAATGGTTTAAAAGTAATTAGGAAAACTTCACCCCATTACATAACAACAGGTAGAGGACCATTGTTTGCAGCACCGTAGAAATTTGGCTTCTACTTGTATCATTTGAGGTGGGATTTCTTGTCCACCATGTAACTATGGTCTACATAAGACGATTTTCTTGAGAAACAACTCAAAAAAGTTATGAAATTTACTGCTTACGTGCAATGATCATCTCTTGATCATTCACATAGATTAAGAGGTAACAATACAAAGGCCGGAAAAACTGTTTGTAAATGAATTCTGGCCGTAACACAGACTTAGTGATTCAAGGGGTTTTATGGATCCTTCTAGGGTGCCATATAATTTTTTTGAGCGTCTTGCTAAGACTAATAGAACTAGGGTTTTAGATGAGCAAAAGAAATAGTCAATCTGTTAATGTGCTGACCTTTAAAAAGAATTTAGCTTGGGCTCGTCACTCTTTGTCTTGGAGTGTTGTTTTTTTGGCTACCGTTTGCCTGGCTGGATGCTCTTCTCTGCCAAATACTATTAATCCTGCTGAATGGTACAAAAATACTGTTAACTTTATCGCTGGTGAGGATGGTCAGAATAAAGAAAGTGGAACGCAAACCGATAAAGCAAAAACTTATCAACGTGGGATGCAATCAAATAAAGCAAAAAGTGTTCTCAGTGGAGAGCCTTCTATCCCAAAACTGTCCTCTGTGCCAAAACGCCCAAATCCTCCTATTGTGAAGGGACTTGTCTCCGATAAACAAAAACGTAAGTATGCAGAACCGATTGCGCGCCAGGGAGAGTCTTCGCAGATGATGGCACAGCAAGCCCCGCGTCCAGCGCCTCAACCACAGCAGAAGCTTGGTACAACTGCTGTAGTACAAAAGGCGCCACCAGCAACGCCAGCTTCTCCTGTTGCTTCGGCTCCGATAGCACAACTAACACCAAAGCGGCCCGCTGTTACCTACTCCTCGATACAGCCTAAAAGTTTCAGCTTGACCCCACCAAAACCCTCAGCCCCCACCATGAGGGCTAGCACCTTTAAGTCCGTTGCAGATGATCCATTTACTACTATTGTTGTTTCTTCCAATGGGGTGAACGTAAGAAGCGCGTCCACTTCCAACGGTGTACCAGATCAAGCTCAGTCAATAATTTCCAAATCAGGTGGCTTTGCTCCAAATTTACGACAATCTAAAGCAGTAAATGGTACAAAAGTTGCCACAATCCTCTTTAAAACTGGCTCTTCAGGCTTGAGTGGAAATGACCGAAAAATCATTGGTCAAGTTGTTAAACTGCATCAACAACGTGGCGGAAAAGTCACTGTTGTTGGCCATGCATCAAGTCGCACCCGTAACATGGACCCTGTAAATCATAAAATGGTCAACTATGGTGTTTCCGTTAATCGCGCAGACAGAATAGCCAAAGAATTACGAAAAATGGGAATGGCGCCAGAATCTATCATTGTTGATGCTCGTTCCGACAGCATGCCGCTTTATTATGAAATAATGCCGTCTGGTGAAGCCGGAAATCGCCGCGCAGAAATTTATTTCAATAACTAATCCTTAATGAAAACTAGCTAGTGTTGGGTAAGGTACAGTTATAGGAAGACTTCAGGCCTGCCATGTAGAGCTATGAGCGAAGTATTTCGTGACTAATTATGATTAGAAGATTAAAAATGACGGAACCAACTATCTCATGGAACAGGATTTTTACCGGGTTAAACGATTACCACCCTATGTGTTTGCTGAAGTAAATGCAATGAAGGCACGTGCACGTGCAGCGGGTGAGGACATTATCGACTTTGGCATGGGTAATCCAGACCAGCCTACGCCCCAACATATTGTTGACAAACTTTGTGAAGCCGTGAAGGACCCACATACTCACCGCTATTCAAATTCCCGCGGGATTACGGGCTTACGCAAGGCTGTTGCCGCATACTACGATCGTCGTTTTGATGTTCATATTGACCCGGAAACTGAGACTATTGTTACCCTTGGCTCAAAAGAGGGATTAGCAAACCTAGCCTCGGCTATCACTTCCCCAGGTGATGTAATTTTAGTGCCCAGCCCTAGTTACCCAATCCATCCGTTTGGCTTTATAATAGCCGGTGCTGCTGTGCGAAATATTCCTGCGAATCCAGATAGTACGTTTTTGGAAGCACTTGAGCGTGCAGTTGCATATAGCGTCCCCAAGCCAACAGCACTCGTCTTAAATTTTCCAAATAATCCAACAGCAGAATTGGTTGATCTGGATTTTTACCGTCAAGTCGTCGACTTTTGTCGCCACTACAAAGTATGGATTTTGTCTGATTTGGCATACGCTGAAGTCTATTTTGATAAGAATCCCCCACCATCAATTTTACAGGTTCCAGGAGCACGTGACATTGCTGTTGAATTTACCTCAATGAGCAAAACTTATAATATGCCAGGCTGGCGGATTGGTTTTGCCACTGGTAACAAGACATTGATTGGGGCTTTGACTAGGATTAAATCGTATCTTGATTATGGTGCTTTCACACCGGTACAGGTTGCTGCCACAGCAGCCTTAAATGGTCCTCAAGATTGTGTCGATGAGATGCGGATGCTTTACAAAGAGCGCAGGGATGTTTTGATAAGTGGGCTTGCAGTAGCCGGATGGGAAATCCCTTCTCCGCCAGCTACCATGTTTGCCTGGTCACCGATTCCACCAGCTTTTAAACATCTAGGTTCAATGGAGTTCTCAAAAAAACTGTTGAGTGAGGCAAAGGTTGCCGTCGCTCCGGGCATAGGTTTTGGTGAGTATGGGGACGAACACGTTCGTATCGGGTTTGTTGAGAATTTACATCGTACCCGCCAAGCAATTAGAAATATAAAATCCTTTCTTGCAAATTATGACTGTGAGGTTAAGAAAAAACCCGCCGCCGCGCTTTAGCATCACTCAGGAATAAATTAATGAGTAATTCCCTTAAAATTGCAGTTGCAGGATTGGGCACTGTTGGATTAGGAACCCTTAAATTACTGCGTGAGCATGGCGATCTTATGGAACGTCGCTGTGGACGTAGGTTTGAAGTTACCGCTGTGTCGGCTCTTGACAAGAACAAGAATAGGGGGGTTTCCCTTGACGGCTTTGATTTTTTTGAAGATGCTGCTGAAATGGCTGCTAAGGCCAATTGCGATATTGTTGTTGAGCTAATTGGTGGTTCCGAGGGTGTGGCTAGAGCAACCGTTGAGGCCGCCCTTAGGGCCTCACGTCATGTGGTTACTGCTAATAAAGCTCTTATAGCTGTTCATGGAACCCAGTTGGCTTTGAAGGCAGAAGCAAATGGAACAACCCTGGCATTCGAGGCAGCCGTTGCAGGCGGCATCCCAATCATCAAAGCGTTGCGTGAAGGTCTAGCATCTAACGGCATAAAGTCGATTTATGGCATCCTTAATGGTACATGTAATTACATTCTTAGCCGCATGCGTGATGAAGGTATTGAATTTCAAGCAGCTCTGATTGATGCTCAGCGCATGGGTTGTGCAGAAGCTGATCCTAGTTTTGATATTGATGGAGTCGATGCAGCCCATAAGTTAGCTATTTTGGCATCACTTGCTTTTGGACATCAGGTCGATTTTGATAATGTTCACGTTGAAGGTATTCGCCATATTTCTAAAATGGACATTCATCTTGCTGAAGAATTGGGTTATCGTATCAAGTTGCTGGGTATAGCATCAAAAAATGAAAATGGTATTGAACAACGTGTGCATCCTTGCCTGGTTCCGCATGCCACATCCATTGCCTGTGTCGAAGGTGTGTTTAATGCCATTGTTGCTGAAGGTGATTTTGTCGACACCTTGATGTTAGAAGGACGTGGAGCTGGAGAAGGGCCAACGGCCTCTGCTGTATGTGCTGACTTGGTAAATATCGCTCGTTCATTCGACCTCCCAACTTTTGGCATTCCAGCCGATCAATTGAAGGCTGTAAATACAACCACTATGGACTTACACAAGGGGGCCTACTATGTACGCCTGATGGTTGTTGACCAGCCTGGCGTATTTGCCGACGTGGCTGCAGTTCTTCGTGACAATGAAGTTTCCATGGAATCTATTTTGCAGCATGGACGATTGCCAGGAGAAGCTGTGACAGTTGTTATGACTTTGCATGAAACTGAGGAGATTTGTGCTTCTAGAGTTGTAGATTCTTTATTCAACTTGGACGGCGTCCTGGAAAAGCCCGTTATGATCCGCATAGAAAACTTGTAAGGAGGGCGACAATGCTTGAAAGACAATCTTTTAAACGCAACCTCGCCATGGAAGCAGTTTTTGTAACCGAAGCAGCAGCTCGTGCAGCTAATTCCTGGATGGGGCTTGGCGATGAAAAATCTGCTGATCAAGCTGCTGTTGAAGCAATGCATGAAGCCTTCAAGGAACTACCGGTTCAGGGCACAATTCGAATTGGTGAAAGTAATACCAATGGCGCATCTAAACTAGTCGTAGGTCAAAATGTTGGTACAGGTGATGGCTCGAACGTTGATATTGCCCTGATGCCGGTTGAGGGGCCAACCATTGTTGCCAAGGGGGAGCCAAATGGGCTTTCCGTGATGGCGATGGCTGAAGATGGGAAATTTCTCAACCTTCCTGAGCTATATATGGAAAAGCTTGCTATTGGTGGCGGCTTTCCAAATGACTTAGTCGATTTGGATAATGAGCCTGCGGAAAATCTTAAGGCATTAAGTAATGCCAAGGGAGTACCAGTCAGTGACCTTGTTGTCTGCATTTTGGACAGGCCTCGCCATGGGGAAGTTATAGCCAAAACCCGCGAGGCAGGTGCGCGAATTATGTTGATTGTGGATGGCGATGTTTCTGGGGTGGTAGCCACGGCTTGGCCAAAAAGTGGCATAGATCTCTACTGTGGTATTGGTGGCGCGCCACAGGGGGTTCTCTCTGCAGCTGCTTTGGCTTGCGTTGGTGGTCAGATGCAAGGTCGTCTTATTATTCGTGACAATGCTGACAGACAAAAAGTTTCTGATGCGGGCATTGTGGATCCTGCACAAAAATTTTCTATTTCGGATCTAGCTTCAGGAAATGTTACTTTTGCTGCTACTGGGGTGACATCAGGTGCGCTTCTAAAGGGTGTTACTAAGGTAAATAATAAGGCTCTTACCCAGTCTCTAGTTGTACGCTCACAAACTGGAACTCTTCGTTATGTAGAAGCGTATCACCAGTTTGCCCGTTCCCATGCCTGAAGCCTTTCTCGGTGTAGAGAGGTCCCTTATGGGGCGGCACTGGCTAACCCGAAATTGTAACAAGCGAATGGCTCTAGCTATTGCTCAACGTCTTGACGTAGCTGAGGTTGTTGGCAGGGTTCTTGTTGCCCGCGGCATCACTCTTGAAAATTCACTCAGCTTTCTTAATCCTACTTTGAAAGATCAACTCCCTGATCCTTCTCACTTGATGGATATGAATATAGCGACAAAGCGATTGACTAGGGCAGTAATGAAAGGTGAAAAAATTGCTATTTTTGGTGATTATGATGTTGATGGTGCCACATCATCAGCCTTATTAAAAAACTTTCTGGATCATGTTAGGGCTACCATACAAGTAATTATTCCGGATCGAATTAAGGAAGGATATGGGCCTAACACAGAGGCTTTGCTGAAGTTACGTGAGGAAGGTACGGCAGTTGTCGTCACCGTTGATTGTGGCACGACATCCTTTGAGCCAATTGAAACTGCAATGAAGGCCGGGCTCGACGTCATTGTAGTTGATCATCACGAGGCTGAAGCATGCTTGCCTAAAGCATTTGCTGTAATTAATCCTAACCGTATAGATGACGAGAGCCCCCACGGACATTTGGCAGCAGTTGGGGTGACTTTCCTTTTAATCGTTGCCCTCAATCGTGCCTTACGCATTGCGGGTTGGTATAATCAGTGCATGGAGCCTGACCTGATGAAATGGTTGGATCTTGTGGCTCTGGGCACAGTCTGCGACGTGGTATCCTTAACAGGTATTAATCGAGTGTTAGTGAAACAGGGTTTAAAGGTAATGGCCAATCGAACCAATCTTGGATTAGTTGCCCTTGCCGATGTGGCTGGCATTGACGAGCCGCCGGGGGCTTATCACGCAGGATTTGTTTTAGGGCCACGAATAAACGCCGGGGGTCGGGTTGGAAAATCGGATCTTGGAACACGTCTACTTAGTAGTTACGATAAAACAGAAGCTGCAGAAATTGCAGATTCATTAAACACCTATAACAACGAGCGTCAAGAAATAGAGGCTAAGGTATTAGAAGAAGCTAACCAACAAATTAACCAATTTGAGTTACAGTCTGACTCTATTGTAATGGCTGTTGGGGAGGGCTGGCATCCAGGTGTAATAGGTATTGTTGCTAGTCGCCTTAAGGAACAATTTGATCGACCTTCTCTAGTAATCACACTTAAGGGAAGAAATGGCACAGGCTCTGGGCGTTCGGTAAGTGGTGTTGATCTGGGCAGCGCCATCATTGCCGCTCGCCAGATGGGAATTATTCGTAAAGGTGGCGGCCACGCCATGGCGGCGGGCTTAAGTATTGATGCTGAACGTATCCAAGACCTAAGGTTTTTTTTGAATGAGCGTCTAGCCACTGACTTGGCTGGGCGTCCGTCAATTCCTGGACATTTTATGGATGGTGCTCTGAAGGTGGCTGGAGCAAATTTAAAACTAGTTGAAACGTTGGCAAAAATTGGACCGTTTGGTTCCGGAAATCCGGAGCCACGCTTTGTAATAACCAATGCACTGATAGCTCATGCAGATCTTGTTGGAAAAGATCAGAGCCACCTGCGAGTGATTCTAACTGACGAAACAGGAAAACGACTAAACGCCATTGCATTCAGGAGTGTTGAAACAAAAATGGGTCAGGCGCTTATACATCATGGAGGCGCACCATTTCATATTTCGGGGAAAATTCGTATTAACACTTGGCAAGGGCGTTCTTCAGTCCAACTTCTAGTTGATGACGCTGCCCCAGTTTGGTAAAATATTAATAGCTCTTCAGAACCACACTTTATATGTGGCAATTATAGTTGTGCTAAATAACCGTCAGTATTAGTTAGAAAATTATATTCGATCAAAATTAGTTGAATTTTGAAGTCTCTGTTTCTGCTGTATTTGATGGTGTGGATTCAGCTATGCGGCGGCATATTCTATATATGCTGTTCATGTATTCAATGGTTTCGCGTTCCCTTGCATAAGTCTCAACACGTTTTGGAGCATCTGCAGTTAATCGTTGAATTCCGTGTTTTTCTGTTTCACGGGTCATGTTAGCAATCTCATTGCGTAAATTTCTAACGCGATTGATTGCGTCAACATTGTCGTTTGTAATGACATCAATAGTATCTTCTAAAACATGAGTGATTTGATTATGGTATTCACTAATTATTTTTAAAGTGGCCTCGCTAATAACTATGCCATCCTCAATTCTTTTTACTCCAACTCTTACCATGTTCTTTTCCATTATATCCCCGATATTTTCTAGGCGATCTACTGACTGGAAAAGAAAAAACAACTCCTTGGAATGCTGATCTGAGAGATTTATTTTACTTAATTTGCCGAGGTAAACTACAATCTCACCATAGAGAACATCTACCTTGTTATCTATGTTCACAATTTCCTTAAGGTCTTCTTTGCTACCTGTTAAAACTGCGGGAAGAATTTTTTCAAACATTTCATGTACATTCTTTCCCAATCGAGCAATTTCAAGCCGACTACGAGCAAGACCCAACTGAGGAGTAGAAATTAAGGAATCGTCTAAATACTTAGGCATTACAGATTCTGGCAAGCCTTTTCTAGTTTCAGGTTTATCCGGTACTACCCACTCACAAAAACGTGCAAATATTGGTGTAGCGGGTAAGAAAAGAATTGCTAACCCTACGTTGAAGAAAGTGTGGGCATTTGCTATTTGACGCGGTGTCTCTGCTGCTAGTCTATCTACTCCATTTAACTCTGGGTAAGCTGGTGAAACTGATCGGCAAATTTCTGCTAGTTGGGGTATGAAGAAAAAAATAATAAAGACGCCAACGATTTTGAAGGTGACATGAGCAACTGCGACACGTACTGCTTCGCGCGGCTTGCCAATAGAAGCAAGGCCCGCAGTAGCACAAGTCCCAATATTTGCTCCAAGAGCAAGGGCAATGCCACCTTCCAAAGTAATCAGCCCGCCCTGGGCAAGGACAATAACAACTCCCATTGTAGCTGAGGATGACTGAATAAGTGCAGTAAAGACTGTGGCTACAAGAATACCAACCAAAGGATTTTCAACGTCTTGCATTAACAAAATGAAAGGTTCAAAAGAGCGTAAGGGCTTCATGGCATCGCTCATTATTGATAAGCCAAAGAAAATCATACCTAGACCCATAATCAAAGTACCATAATGTTTGGTTTTTTCACTACGGCTGACAAAAAGCATGGCAAAGCCAATAGTGACGAGAGCAAGTGCGTATTTTTTTACTGGAAATGCAACAATTTGAGCTGTGATAGTAGTACCAATATCTGCTCCTAATATTACCCCAATAGCCTGAGATAACGACATCATGCCCGCGGTAACAAATCCCACAAGCATCACTGTCGTTACGGAGGAAGACTGGATAACGGCTGTTACGACTGCACCAGTGAAAAGTCCAGTAATTCGATTGTTGGTCAGCGCACCAAGGATATCCTTCATACGGTTACCTGCCACAGCCTTCAGAGAATCTGCCATTTGGTCCATACCAAACAAGAAAATTGCCAAGCCGCCCAGGACCTTCATGCCCATAAATCCCCAGGCTATACCTTTGTCGGAGTCTAGTACAGCAGCAAAGACAGGGGTTGCGGCAACACAAAGTATAGCCGCTACTGCAAGAATAGTGGGTATTTGAGAGTTTTTATTAAAACTCTGATCAAGTCTCTTCATTGCTTATTTTCCCCCCGAAAGGAAGCTAGGCCGTTTTATGAATATTTATCTGAATTAATATCAACGAACCATAAATTGAAAATTATGAAGTTCAACTCAAGCTTTCTCATAGCGATCATGACTGAAAATCATGTACTTAAATACTATATGAGAATTAATAAATAAAAACAGAAAAGTGAAAATTAATACATCTATATTTACAGTTTTTATTTTATTACTATTTTATGAAAATAATTTCATATTATTTTCATAAAAATTAATTTTTAACTATAGTTACGGGGATATTAGACAGTCTCACTACTTGTTCGGCTTTAGATCCTATAAGTAGGTGGGCAAGTCCTGTCAGTCCTTGGCTACCCATCACAATCAATTTGGCATCAATATTTTCTGCTGTCTCAAGAATGCGCGTCACAGGTAAACCCGTAACTATTCTAGTCTCAAGGTCTTTAAAGGATTCATAATTAGGGCTTTTATCACTCAAGCTTTTCAGAAATTTCTGCATCATTTTACCTGCAATGTCTTCCATTGGACGCATTGCATCTTGCTTATCGTGTCGATAGTAACCAGGCCCCTCTGCACGGTCGTGGACAATATGGATTAAAACTACAGATGCGTTAAGGGCTATAGCTATATCGATTGCCCAAATCACTGCAGTCATAGAATTATCAGAAAAGTCAGCAGCAACAAGAATTGGACCCTGCGGTAATCTATCAGTATTTTTAATTTCGCTACTCATTCACCTCTGGCTCCTCAAAGTCCAAATATATTTTTATTCACACACAAAATTTATGTGTACTGTAATTTACTTACTTTTGCACTGTTATTATAAAATAAAATAATCATGATTAGCTATCTGGGCGCATCCCAATATAAATAACTTCATCGCCTGGTTCCCAAGGCTGTTTTTTGTTCATAACAGAAAGAAATAGTTCACTCTCCAGATGTCGAGTTAACCAATCTTTTACAAGGCTGTAAGGTGTTTGATCAAACCATATTTTATCTACGAAAGCATATTGTCTAACGAATGGAAATACAGCAATGTCAGAGAATGTTATTCGCGTATTGCTCAGCCCTTGACCACGATGAGCTAAAAGCCGCTCTTCGAGCTTAATAAGAAACTCTTCACCCTGTGCCCTGTAATAAGTTTGGGGATGTTCAGGGTGTCTCACAAAATACTTGTATCTATCAAGGGCTTTTTTAAAAACTTGGTCCAACTCATTAATAAGTGTATCTGCATCATCTATTTTCTCCAGCCAGTTATCTGGGTCTCGTATATCGAGTGCCCATCGCATTATGTCTAGGCTTTCATCAAGTACAATTTCATCACTTAGCTGCAAAATGGGGACGGTCCCTTTTGGCGATGCAAGTGTCATTGCTTCTGGTTTCTTGCGTAATGTGACTTCTCGTAATTCACAAATAACCCCTGACTTTTTTAATGCCATGCGTCCGCGCATAGCGTATGGACAACGCCTGAAAGAGTATAAAATTGGATAAAAACTCATGACAAATTAGATTTTTTTTTCAATTTAAACACCACTTTTATTGAAAAGCTTTATTTCGGTGATTAATAATTTTGTATTGCCGTTGCCGTTCCTTTAAACCCTCTATTTTTTTTGCCCCATGTTTCCCATGACAATGATGGCAAGAAATTCCTGCTGCATAAAGTGAGGATTTTAGGTCAGAATTCTTTAGCGGCATGCGGCAAGCATGACATTGAACATATGAACCAGGCATAAGGTCTTTATCTACTGCCACACGTTCATCAAAAACAAAGCATTCTCCCAGCCAAAGACTTTCTTTCTTTTTAACAGTCGCCAGATACTTAAGAATGCCACCATCTAAATGGTAAACTTCCTTAAATCCTTTTTTTAACATGTAATTGGATGCTTTTTCACAACGTATTCCGCCCGTGCAAAACATTGCTATCTTTTGGTGAATTTGAGGGTCTAAGTTGGTGTCAACAAATTTAGGAAAATCTCGGAACTTATCTGTTCCCGGAGAAATAGCATTTTCGAATGTACCGACTTCATGTTCATATGTATTGCGGGTATCTAGCGTTATTACGTCGGGATCCTTGATTAATTTGTTCCATTGCTTCGCATCTACACGCTTACCAGATACCTTTCTAGGGTCTATTTCTGGCATACCCATAGTAACGATCTCTTGTTTTATTCTTACTTTCAAGCGGCGAAATGGAGGGGTGTTGGTAAAAGATTCTTTGTAACTCATGGTTTTAAATCGAGGCTCTGTGTGCAAATAAGCAATCAGGTTGTCGATCCCAACTCGGGAACCTGCAATTGTTCCATTTAATCCTTCATGGGCGAGTAAGATGGTGCCCTTGATATTGTTTTCATCACATATTTTTATAAGTAGCGGCTTCATATCCATGATATCTTCAAGTTGCACGAATTGGTACATTGCAACTACTACAATCTTATTCTCCAATTGCGTGTTCATCTTGCTAAATTCTTTTTTGCGAAGGTCATAATAGATAACTTTTTTGTTATTGAAATAATACCACAAAGCTCAATAAAGTGGATCTTTAAAACCATTACAACAAATCTTACGTGCTATATTCTGAATAAGTTTGTATCAAAAAAGTATTTTTACTTAATGTGGGTAAAAAAATTTTTGAAGATGAAAAATAAAAATCATATTCAAGTAGTAAGTTTTTTTGTGAAGTGTCATTTTACACAATATTTTAGGCATCAACATATTGGCAAGAAAATGCAAGTTATAATAATCTTGTTTGTGTATTGACTGCGATTACTCCGAGTTTTTTTGCGTTTGTTTTAATTCAATTAAATAATAACTGCCAAAGTCTCAGGTTTGCCTTACAACAAGTAGATTTACTGGCATGTAAAAGCAGCTACTCCCATTAAGCATTCTGGCAGAAAAATGAATTTCAAGTTCATCTAGCATCTGGCGATGTTCCGCCTCTGAAAGCACAAATGAAGCATAAAAAAAACCGGCAGCCTCATTCGCTAGTGTCCTAGGCGCTGCATTAAGACTGAGAAGCACAGGTTTTATACTAACATCAGAATCAATAAATGTTTTAGATACAAGTTTTTTTAGCCCCTCAGCAGTTCTTACCCTTGGGTCCCCAAGTTCAATAGCTCCATAGTCCGGATACTTGCGCCGGGCATATTGATAAATGATGTTATTAATTTCAGTGTAGCCAGGAGCAGTTTCAGAATCCCCGTCAATAATAGCAGCAAAAACGCCGGACTTTTTCAGTATGCGCTTGACTGTGTCAAGCACTGGAAGCACTGGATCCATCAAAGTCAAAGCCCAGTGGCAAATAATTACGTCAACTGATGACCCAGTAATAAAGTCTAGATCTTGAGCTGCACTCTGATGAAGTTTAATATCAGTATTAGAGAGGCGTTTACGGGCAAGTTTTAATTCTGCATCACTAATATCTATACCTGACAATGCCACTCCACTACCAAACCGTTGATTGCATAAATCTAATAAAACTCCGCTTCCACAAGCGAGTTCTAAAACATTTGAATGATATTTTTGGTCCACTATGTCAGCGAGCAACTCATAGCTATTTTTACCATTAGTGTCACGACAGTTCCAGGCGATTGCCTCAGTAAAGCCTGCGTTTTTGTCATGAACAACCCTAAGGTGATCTTGCAAATCAGAACTGCTCGGCTGTTGACCGTTTTCAATCTGTTGTGTCCAAGCTGAAACAATATTCATAGGTTTGCTCATGTTTTATTAACCATCGGAGTCTTAATCAGCTTGTTGTGGAGTTAGAAGAAACATTCATAAAAATCATAGTTACGCTTTGTGAAAATTGCCACATGTCGTCTCTCTGACAGGTCTCCAAGTATGGACCGGTAATGGGATTAGCCATCATTTCTTTGAGGCTTAACGTGTCATCAAACAAACAGCGTTGCAGGTATTTTTCAACCTGTGACTCCTGACTTTGTGGTGCTTCGTTTATATAATTAATTTCTTTGATTTCAATTGACACTCCCATTTGGGTAAGCACGGAAATTATCTGTTCTGAATTTGTGTATGGTTCACCCACACCACCTTTAAAACCTTTAAGATAATGTTGAAAAAACTTAAGATAGTGGGCTTCTTTGCTTGCATGTGCAATAAATCCAGCGCCATTGTTGTTTTTCTTAGCACCGTGCCCCATGGCGCGTATTATACATTGCAGAGCTGATTCCAATTCGTTTTGTGGGATAGCATATAAGGCATGTATTGCCCACACTATATCAAAATAGCCAAATTGACATTTGAGGTCCTGTAATTTCATTTCGTATTCAGTCCCCGCTTTGAAAGGTGTTGTTAACACCTGTCTTGCTTCAGATATTGAAAACTTAGATGGATCAAGAAGGGAGTAACTAACAGGCTTGATAGAAGCGTTTTCTATGTTCGAATAAGACGTAAGCGCTGTTGGAAATTTGCCTGAACCACAAGCTACATCTAGAAGTCGTAAGCAACGCAAGCCAACTTGTGTTTGTTTGATTTCAAGCCAAGCTTTCCAATCAATTGCTTCCGCCAAGTGGCGGTAATCAATAGAGGCAAGCACATAGAAATCCTCCATCTCCGATCTGCTTGCTTCGCTCCAATGATCACAACTGCGTTCAAATGTGTCTGCTGAATCTACTATGTTACGACCCTTTTTTTTCGATGTTTGAAGGCCAGCAAATTGGGTTGAGGTCACTCGCAACAATCTCTCCAGGACCGACATTAGGAATAAATTTTTGCCAGTCGCCTGATACCATTGTTGGCTGGTCAACTACTCGGGCACCATCAGCAAAAAATGTATTAGCCAGAACAACTCGAGTCCGCGTAGTTTTGTTTCTAGCAGCAGTATGGAAGCTTTTGTTATGGTGAAAACTAACCTCACCCATTGCAAATGGACTTTCTTCTATCGTTACATTGTGGGATTTAAAAGTCTCTGCAATTTGTTTGTCATAGCTTGTGTCAAATTTGTTAAATTCTATGTCTTTAACGAGTTTAAAAACATTTAATGGCTTTGCAAAAGCTAGAGGGCCCATTGCAATTGGTACAGGTTGAGCTGGTATCCAAGCAGTCACGACGTCGTCGGTTGCTAATGGAAAATGATGGTCGTCGTAGTGCCATGGGGTGCGTCCGCAACCCGGTTCTTTCGCGAGGGCGTTGTCATGATATAGACGTATTTTTTCTACTCCAAGTAGATCCGCAGCAATTTTAGCAATTCGAGGGCTGAGTACATAGCATCTAATTAGAGAATTTTCTAACCACATCATTTCAAGACTTAAAAATCTATTACTATCGCCGCTGGTGGTGATGTTCACGGCAAATACTTTATAAAGAAGTTTCAGAAGTTCGGAGCGCAAGCGAGCTACAGCACCACATGACAAAACATTTGGTAATTTGATAAAACCATCTCTTCGAAAAGATTGGCAGTGGTCTAACGTTAGATTGTAAGGTGTAACTAGCTCTTCTTCTATTTCATAATCAGTTGGAGCAGTAAGATGTGGATCTGGAGGTAGCTGGACCAGAGTATCGTCATTATGTTGATCTGAGTTTTCAGCTAGTGTTACGTACCAATCCCACCAAGCTTGATTGTCCTGTTGCCAGGTTTGGTTTATGTCAGATTCAAGTGCATTTTTGCCCACAAGCATTTCATTCGATTGGTGTCTTTTCTTAATAATCCGGTTCCTAACTGCACGAAACTCGGATGGAAACTCACTTGTTTACTGATACCCGACATGACGCTTATGATAAAAAAATGTATTGCTAGTAATACATGTAAGGCAAAATTAATGCTACCCCTGATGAATATCACAACCTTTTAAACGTAGCTGTGCCTTTACAATTGAAACAGTCCTATGCAAACTATCATAATAGAGCAAATATATACCTCGGATTCTTTAAATTAAAGGTCTCATAGAAAGACTTTCTCTCTGGTAATATTCGCTAAGTTAAGAGTAGGGGTAACGCGATTAATTAGGATTTTGGAAGTTTAAATGCATTGAAAGCAATTTTACCATGACTAAACATTCTGTACTTAATTGTGATAATCATTATTATTATCACAATTAAGTGGTTCCAAGCCCTCTTGATAGTATAAAATTAAGAGTATTTAATTATAACGTTATAAAAAGTGTGCAATTATTTTTAATGGAGTTAAAAAACATGAAAGTAGTTTCAAGCAAATCTCTGACAGGGCTGGTAACAGCTGCGTTGGTTGCCTTCCCAACTATTGCATCTGCAGCTGGTCACGGTGGAGCTCTTAAAGCTGATGATTTTGTTGGTATTTCATTTTGGTTCATTTCAATGGCGTTGATAGCTGCAACGGCATTTTTCTTTATTGAGACACAACGTGTGTCGGCCAAATGGAAAACTTCTCTTACAGTCTCAGGTTTGGTAACTTTAGTGGCTGCTGTTCACTATTTCTATATGCGTGATATTTGGGTTGCAACAGGAGAGTCGCCAACAGTCTTCCGTTACATTGATTGGCTAATTACTGTTCCACTTCTCATGGTTGAATTTTACATAATTCTACGTGCAGCTGGGGCAGCTTCAGCCAGCATCTTCTGGAAGTTGATGATTGGTACTTTGGTAATGTTGGGTGGCGGTTACGCTGGTGAAGCTGGATACATTGCAGTTTGGCCGGCTTTCATTATCGGAATGGCGGGCTGGCTTTACATTCTATATGAAATCTTTGCTGGTGAAGCAGGGAAGGCGTCTGCAGAACAATCGTCTGCAGCTGTGAAGTCCGCATTTTCAACAATGCGTTGGATTGTAACTATTGGTTGGGCTATTTACCCACTTGGATATTTCATGGGATACTTGGCAGGCGGTGTAGATGCAGCCTCACTAAATGTAATCTACAACCTCGCTGATGTGCTAAACAAAATTGCGTTTGGCGTGATCATATGGAATGTTGCAGTCACAGAAAGTGAATCCGCAAGCTAATTTAATAGGGGTGGCTTTTGTAGCCGCCCCTATTTTTTCTTGCCCAGACAAGGATACCCAACTTATCTACCAAAACGTAAAAACTATATGTATTAAATAGTAAAAAGGATCAACCAATGAAAAAATTAGCTACATTGGTTAACGCCTTTACTGCTGATGAAGCAGACAACCAACTCAGACTTCAATTAAATTCTAAAAACCTTATTGATTTTATTGCAGCCCGTCTGCCAACTGCGGCTCATCCTCTTGAGGAGGCAGCAGTCCATCACTTTAAAAGACCGGGTAAAATGCTTCGGGCTAAAATGGCACTTCGTGCATCTCATCTTTTGAAGGTTGATAAGGCTGCTGCTTTGCATTGGGCAATAGCTATTGAGGTGTTGCATAATGCTTCTTTGATACATGATGATATTTGTGATGGTGACCGCATACGTCGAGGCCAGTCTGCAGTATGGTCCAAGTACGGAAGAGATATAGCGCTTGCGCTCGGAGATTGGCTAATTGCCCTTTCATTTGAATTAGCTGCAGAAGCCGCTCAACGATCAAACACACTTTTGCTAGTGAAACTTCTGGCTGGACATATGAAGACGACAACGATGGGTGAAGCTCGTGAATTTAATGTTCATGGTACTTGTAGCTGGCAAAACTACCTTGAAATTTCTGCTGACAAAACAGCACCACTTTTTATTGCACCACTTGAAGGAGCAGCGGCAATGGCCCTTCATGATGTAGCAGCAAAAGCAATTGGTACGTATTTTCGTTGCCTTGGGAATGCCTATCAAGTTGCTAATGACATCATGAATTTTCAAGGAGATGATGGTGCTGTATCAAGTGGGTCAGACCTTATTCGGCGAGCACCAAATGCAGTAATTGTTATTTTTCGAGAGGGATTAGACGACATTACAAAAGTTCGTTTTGATAATTGGTATGCTTCTGGCAGCCAAGAAAATCACCTGCTGTGGCAGAATAAAATCATTGCGTCACCTGCGATGAGAATTGCAGCGATTAGAATGCAGGAATTGATAGATGATAGTGAACTTCTTGCTGAGAAACTACCTACTGAACTGGTTCAGATAGTGATTCCTATTCAACAAATGTTACAATATGAATGTCAGATATCAACTGGTATGCTGAATAGCTTTCGAAGTTCTGAGTAATAGAACTAAAAATGCAATGCTCAAATCGTCTTCAACAATTTTAGATAAGTCCCGATCCCGTCCAACTTGCCTGCATAGTGATGTACTAGTAATTGGGGCGGGGTTTGGTGGCATTGCTGCCGCATTGCGCATGAGGGCGAGAGGATACTCAGTAACCATTGTAGACAGATTGCAAGCTATTGGTGGGCGTGCGCAGGTGTTCGAAAAAGGTGGCTTTCGTCATGACGCTGGCCCGACACTAATTACAGCTCCCTTTCTTTTTGATGAGCTGTTTGAACTCTTTGGTGAAAAACGTGAAGACTATCTTGAGTTTCGACCGTTAGACCCATGGTATAGGTTTTATTTTCACAGTGGTGAACAGTTTGATTATCGCCCATCTATTGAAGATACTAATGAAGAAATTAAGCGTTTTAATTCTATAGATGTTCAAGGCTATGCCAACTTACTGAAGGCATCTAAAGCAATTTTTAAAATTGGCTATGAAAAACTTGCAGATAAGCCATTTACTAATTTTTGGACAATGGTTGCTCAAGTGCCATCATTGTTAAGATTACGCAGTTATAAGACGGTTGCTAAATTGGTGAATGGTTATATTAAGCACCCACTATTGCGCCAAGCGTTTTCAATCCATCCACTTTTAGTCGGGGGGAATCCTTTCACCACGACTTCAATTTATAGTCTGATACATTATCTAGAGCGCCGTTGGGGTGTTTTCTTTTGCATGGGGGGCACAGGTAAGTTAGTTGCGGAACTACACAAATTGATTGAAAGGGTTGGGATTCACGTGGTGCTTCGCACTGATATCGAAGAAATTACCATTGATAGTGGCAGTGCAACAGGCGCGCGTTCTGTTGATGGTCAGTTGTTTACTGCAGAAAGGGTGATCTGTAACGGTGACCCTCCAACAGTTTACAAGCAAATGCTACGACCTGCCAACCAGCGCCAAAAACGTGCTTTCCCTGAGTCTCTTACACAATATTCAATGGGGCTTTATGTGTTGTTCTTCGGCACCAGTGGGGTCTATTCTGACATGGCTCATCATACAATTTGGATGGGCTCACGCTACAAAGAATTACTTGCTGATATTTTTGATAAAAAGATCTTGGCAGAGGACTTCTCACTTTACATTCATCGTCCAACAGCAACTGACCCAAGCTTTGCGCCAAAGGGTTGTGATAGCTTTTATGTATTGTGTCCGGTGCCTAATCTGCTTGGTAATATTAATTGGGAGATAAAGGGACCGGAACTTCGTGACCGAATTGTTGCCGCTCTTAGCAATACTATTATGCCAAAGCTTGAAATTACCATTAGCAACGATTTTTGGATGACGCCTGTAGATTTTAAATCTGATTATCGTTCCATGCATGGCGCAGGATTTTCGATTGCTCCAATTTTTTCTCAATCCGCATGGTTCCGTTATCATAATCGTGACCCGCATATCCCAAATCTCTATTTTTCAAGTGCGGGAGCACACCCTGGAGCTGGTATGCCAGGTGTGCTTTGTTCAGCCAAGGTGGTTGAGACGCTCATAGAAGAAGAGGATCAGAAACGAAAGGCAAGCTAGGAGAGGACTATTAGGTCAAACAATAATCCTTGTGCTCGTAATATGGGAACAAGTCAAAACGAAGTCTTAAAACCACAGGTTTCTCTTTCAGTAAATGGCAAGAGTTTTTACTGGGCAAGTCATTTTTTAAGTCCCCAAATGGGTAACAATGCTGCTCATCTCTATGCTTTTTGTCGTGTCCTTGATGACATGGCCGACGGAGACATCACTGATGGACCCAAGCGCCTCATCCGTATTCGCGCAAGTTTGCAATCGGGGCATGCTATTGAGGATCCAGCTTTAGTTGATTTCCAGCCTTTTATTTCAAAAATGGGTTTTTCAAAAAATGTTCTATTAGCGCTTCTAGATGGTCTTTTACAGGATCAGGAAGATCAAGTTTGTCTGTCCACTGTGGAAGATTTGTTACATTATTCATATCGGGTGGCTGGAACGGTCGGGTTGTTAATGTGTGGGGTTCTAAACTCCACGAGTTCAGATGCCAAGGCATTTGCAATCGATCTTGGAATTGGGATGCAGTTAACCAATATTGCACGCGATGTATTGGAAGATGCGCGTATGGGACGCCGTTACATTCCTTCTGAATGGGTAAATGATTTGTCTCCAAGCGCCATCTGTTTGGCTTCAACGGACCCAAATGGTGAAAATGCTATTTTGATTAAAGCCTCACTTGCGCGTCTGCTTGAATTGGCCGATAGATTTTACCAAAGTGGTGCTATTGGTTTTTCGTATCTTCCATGGCGAGCCCACGTAGGCATAGCAATAGCGGCACGCGTTTATCGTCAGATAGGGGTGCAACTTCAATTGAGCGGATATGCATGGCATAAGGAACGGCAGGTGACGAGCAAAAGTACTAAGCTAAAGTGTTCACTAATTGCCCTTGGAAGTCTATCTTCGCGTATACCTACGCTAAATAAAAAAAAGCATGATCGTTCTCTCCATACATATCTTCAAGGGCTTCCCTATGTCAAAGAATGAGCCAATCTCGAACATCAAGCAAGCAGTGCATATAATTGGTGATGGTTGTGCTGCATTGTCGCTTGCTGCACGCGCTGATGAATTGCCTTCGCACCAATTTACAATTGTTCATCCAGATGGAGCACCAGCGCCAAAAGACCACATCTGGGGGTTTTGGAAGATTAATGGTCTTGATAGGGCTGTAAAGTTAGCAAGGAAAAAATGGTATTTTTGGAGTATAATCACCTGTAAGGAAGACGTTTCTTTATCATCAGACCATCACCCATACTACGCTTTGCAAAGAAGAAAGTGGGAAAGTAATTGCCGTCAGCTTGCTAAAAAAAATGGTGTAAGCTTTGTCACTCAGTCAAAGTTAATTGATATCCCTCAAGTCCAGATCCTTGATAGTAGGCCACCCGTTATCCCGACAAACCAAATGTTCCAGTATTTTATTGGTTGGGAAATTGAGGCTCCACCGGGTAGTTTTGACTCAAAGAAAGCTATTTTAATGGACTTTAGATGTGATCAATCTCGAGGAATTCATTTTATCTATATACTTCCATTTTCCGACAGAAACGCACTTGTTGAATCGACTATGTTTTCCCAAAACCGTGAACCAGATACTTTTTTTGAGACTGCCATTGAGACTTATCTTGATCAATACCTTGAAATTTGTGATTTCTCTGTAATCCGTGTTGAGAAGGGGGGAATTCCGCTCGGACGTCTTCCTCTAAACAAGGGCGTTAATAATGGCATTGGTGGTAACGGTGATGCAATTCGACCATCTAGCGGTTATGCTTTTGCTTTTATTCAAAAACAAATATCAGAAACGATTCAACATGCTAAGTACAAAAAGAAAAATGGAAATATATCAAGTCCTTTAGTCATTACACGTCCGCATAAGCTTGTCGATCTTTGGATGGACGAGGTGCTTGTGACTGTTTTAAGCCTGAGGCCTGAGACAGCGCCAGAATTATTTTTAAGGATGGCAAAAGCCCTAGATGGAGATGAATTTTCTCTATTCCTTAGTGGTGAGGCGGGGTGGTGGATACGCTTAAAGATTGTAATGGCTATGCCTAAACTTATTTTTATCAAAGCTTTAGTTTATTTACTCACCAAATAATTTGCTTTGAGGAAGGCATTTACATTAAAAAATCTACAACCGCATAGAGTAAAAAATGGGTGTTGAAAATCTCGGAGTAGGTCTTAGCCCGGATAATTTATTAGCACTATTAGCGGTGCTTGTAATTGGATTGCCGCATGGCGCTTTTGATGGCGCGATCGCTGCTCATCTTGGTTTTATGAAACGTCCATACTTTTTGACGCGGTTTTTACTACTGTACATCTTGATGGTTTTATCAGTTATATTTTTGTGGTTGGCCTTTCCTGCTGGATCATTGATTTTATTCATTCTTATCAGCACACTCCACTTTGGTTTTGGTGACGCTCGCGCTAAAAGTGGTTGGTTTAGGTGGGTACAAGTTCTTGCCCATGGAGCTGTAGTTGTAGTTGGTATCAGTCAATTTCATAAGTTAGAGGTTGAAAAAATTTTTAATTATCTTACTGGATATGACACTACTGTTGTGTGGATTTCTATAGATGCAATCTCAATAGTTTTAGTATTCGTTTTTGTTATTTATGGATGGCAAGCCTTTCTGGACAAACGTTGGCGCCTTGGTTTCATTGAATTAAACTTACTGCTTCTTGTTTTTGCCTGTTCTCCACCGCTTATTGGTTTTGCCATCTATTTTTGCTGTATACACTCAATGCGTCATTTTTTAGTTTTGTGGCGATCCTTGCACTCGGCACTTCGGCGTAATGATTTATATTTTCAGGCTGTTATTTTCACTGTCTTGAGTTGGATTATAGGTGGCGTTTCGTATTGGTGGTGCATTGATCAAATGTCAGGAGAAACTGCGCTACTACGAGTAGTTTTCATTGGTCTTGCAGCACTAACGGTCCCACACATGATTTTAGTCGATGGTTTTTTTAGGAGACGTTCTGATGGTGTGTAACATCTACACAAAAAAGGATTGAATGAAATGAAAATAGCTAAGTCTTCGCTTCGAGCAGCCTTAATTACAGTTTATTGCACGCTTAGTAGCGTTAAACTTTCTGATGGAATAAACAAGGTCTCATGAAGTTGAGATACATTATAATATTTGATAGATAAAATTTTTTGCTTTTGTTTATAAAATAAAATCTATAGATGAGATTCCTAAAGACGAAAAAGGGATGGTCTATTAGAAAATTTGAGAGCATCTGTTTCATAAATGAGTAAATTATAATAACAAATTTGTTATTTATTAAATCCCTATTTTAGTAGATAAATACCTCCTAGAATCCAAATAGCAATAAATACTGTCTCCATCAAAAGAACTGCCACCGGTTGAAATCCTATAGTCATCATTGCCTTCAGAGACGTTTTTATTCCAAGTGCTGCAATCGCAGTAACCAAACACCATTGGGACAAGTCAATCAATAGCCTATGAAGCAAGCTGGGTATTACTCCACTGCTGTTTAGTGCTACCAAAGCACAAAAACCAACGATGAATAAGGGAAGTGGTGTTCGTTTTGTACTTTTATTCTCACCATGAAAGACTATTGAAAGTACTAGAACTACAGGAACAAGCATGGCAACTCGGAATAGTTTGGTAACGGTTGCTATATCGCCTGCCTCATCAGATATAGTATAACCAGCACCAACGACCTGAGCAACATCGTGGATAGTACCACCTAGGAAAATGCCAGATAGACTGTCTTCTAATCCCATAAATGTAGCAATGATAGGATAGAGCACCATTGCTATGGTACTAAAGGTAGTCACAGCGATAACAGTAAAGATGGTATCGCGTTCCCCATTTTTGGATTTTGGTAAGATTGTAGCAATAGCTAGGGCTGCTGAAGCTCCGCAGATTGCTACTGAGCCTCCTGTGAGGATGCCAAAGCGTATTCCGCGACCCATAATTTTTGACGCTCCAATGCCAAATATGAGTGTCATGACTAGCCCCCCAATTATCAGGATTACAGTATTCAGCCCTAAGTTAATGACCTGATCAACTGTTATGCGAAGCCCCAGAAGCGCTACACCAAACCTAAGTAGGGTGTTAGCTGAGTAGTAGACACCGGACCTGCAAGGGCCGTCTTCTGCCAGGAAATGAAAGGACATACCTAGCAGAAGGGCAAATAGCATCTGTGGCGCTCCGTAATGTTGGGCTAGGAATTGGGCTGCTGTGGCTATGGTGACGCAAATCAATATACCAGGCATCCAAGTGTGCAAATCATTCCAGAGAGTGATAGACCGACCTTTGAGGTTTTTGGCTAACTTGTCCATTATGTTTAGCTCAGTTGTTACATTAGTATTCTCTTGGGCTTAGTCTTGAGTATGGTCTAAAAATAAGAATACTTTAGTTTACTGTGGTCTCAAAATAAAAGATCAACCATATCTTTGTTCATAATACAATGACATGGTTCTTTATAATTTTTTTTCTGAGAGACTGGTAAATGTCTAAATAAAAGAATAGCAGTAAGATTAAGTATCAGCTTTGCCTTTATTAATAGTGAGGAAGTCCGATACCCTCTTACAGAAAGGGCGATCTATTATAGAAAGAGGCATCGTAACGGTTGCTAATTTGATAACATCTTGAACCATACTTAAATGCTAATCACAGACATTACTTTGTATAGCGTAGATTTCTATTAAAAAATCAATTAAGGTTCAATTTAACAATTTAGTTTTCTTAGAAGTTTTTCTTTTTTACGGAAAAGCATATGTATAGAATGCTTAATTCATTAGTAAATTTGTTGGTAACATTTATTGCTATCTGGGCAACTTTCGTTGCAATTGAATGTTTTCTTGGTGTAACAATCATTTTTCCGTTTACATTCGTTGAGGCGCAATCAATTCCATACCATCGTTGGCAACCTGTTAGGATTGCCGTTTTTTTAACTGTCACGTATTTTTCAGTATTGCATTTATGGAAAGGGGATAGAGATTATCAAGCAATATATTTTTTAGAGATATATTTAAAAATTTTAACTATAGTTGGATTAGTTATTTTTTATAGAGTTGACGTTGTAAGTTCAGAATATTTTGTTCTTTTATTTTTTGGATTTTTTTCTTTAGTCCTGCATTTGGCACGAATAAAACGGTATAAATATTTTTCTAAAAGGTAAGAGTTTTTATAAGTTTTGTAACTTGGGTTTAGGATTCATAACTAACCCATCATCAATATTTTCAAATAACAAGTAAATAAGTTCTCTTTACCGTTTGGTTTTTGACACGCAAAGACATTTATATGTTCAAGAATTCTAAGAGGATTTAATATTTTATTTTACTCACTGGAACTTTCAAACATTTGTTCTTGAAGATAGTTCTGCAAACCGGTCTTCTCAATCAATGATTGTTGGGTTTCAATCCAGTCAATATGTTCTTCAGTATCCTCTAAAATATTTTGAAAGATTTCTCTTGAGACAAAATCTTTATTCTCCTCACAAACCCCGATTGCTTTCTTGAGATCTCTTTGATTTGTTGTTTCTGATTTTAGATCAGAGGTAAAGACTTCAGGAACATCCTCTCCTATCCCCAGCTTGCCAAGGTCTTGGAGATTAGGTAGCGCATCAATCATTAATATGCGCTCTATTAACAAATCTGCGTGTTTCATTTCACCAATTGACTCATGATAAACCTTATCCGCCAATCGTAATAGTCCCCAGTCCTTTAACATTCGAGCATGTAAAAAATATTGATTAATTGCAGTTAACTCATTTTTAAGGATTCCATTTAGCTCTGATATTACTTCTTGATTGCCAAGCATTGAATGTAACTCCTTTTTTTAACTATAAAACAACATGTCGATTAAATATTATTACTAATTTAAGAGATCTATTTTTTTGAGCTTGCAGTCAAGTAAAAATTTTAAAAAACCCTTAATAATCAATAGGTTGAAAGTAATAATTAGTTGCAATGAAAACAATACCTTCTAATTGTAGAAATTAATTAAGAGTTTTTATTTGAAAATGATCATTAATTACATTATCAAAAAATCCTTATAGAAGAAAAAGCTAATATATGTATGTATGTAATTGTAATGGGTTAACAGTCACCGACGTCGTTAAAGCTTGCACAGGTGATTTAAAAACACCTGTTGACGTTTTTTCTTATTTTAACGTTGAAAAATGTTGTGGTAAGTGTGTGCCGGAATTAGAAGAATACTTGCTCAATTCAAAGAAAACATAAGTTAAGGAATTCATTATGTTTATTGCAATGAATCGTTTTCGTATTATCAAAGGTGAAGAGTCTGAATTTGAACGTATCTGGATGGAACGAGATTCTTACTTAAACGAAGTATTGGGGTTTATTGAATTTCACCTTCTACGGGGCCCAGAACATGAAGACCATACACTTTTTATTTCTCATACCATCTGGCAAAGTAAAGAGCATTTTGAAAGATGGACAACATCTGATGCATTTCGTAAAGCTCACGCTAACGCAGGAGGTAATAGAAAAGACATTTATATGGGACCACCTAAGTTCGAGGGGTATGAGGCCATTCAAATCATCGAAAAAAAACAATTAATTCGTTGATTCTGAACTTTGTATGACCTCTAATTAAATAATAAATTACCTTAGAACACTCTGTTGGTAAATGGCTAAAAATTTGCAAGTAATTACTCACAACAAATTATATTTTATATAATTATATAAATTACGGGGCGCATCAGTGATACGCCCCGCATTTATAATAAATGCTTTATTTAAGCAGCTTGATCTTCACCTGTAATCATCTTCTTAGGTTTGTCGGCGAGAGACTTAACCTGGCGAGTTTTGATCTCAATTTGACGAGGTTTGAGTGCTTCTGGAACCTCTCGTTCAAGATCGATTTTTAATTCACCATTTGCAAGGTCTGCATTTTGAACTTTGATATGGTCAGCTAAGTTAAATTTCAGTTGGAAAGAACGACCGGCAATACCACGGTGCAAATAACTGACATCTTCAACTTCATCCTCTTTCTTTCCGATAATGCTTAGGGTGTCTTCTTCAAGCGTGATGTCTAGTTCTTTTTTATCGAACCCAGCGACTGCAACAGTAATTCGATAGGTGCTCTCTCCATCTGCTTCAATGTTATAGGGGGGGTAAGAAGCTTCTGTTCTAGCGGATGCTGTAGCCATTAAACGCTGGATACGATCAAAACCGACAGAATGACGGAACATTGGAGTAAAGTCATAGGTATGCATAGTATATCCTCCTTAAAGCGACATAAATTCTTAAACTTGCCAAAAAGGCCAAGTCCTGTTTGCTATATGAAGTACGACCCTTATCTAGGCGTCATCTTCAATAATTAAATATGTTTGTAAGAATGATAAATCAAGGGGTGCATTTATTTCAGGTTTCGTTTTTAACCGAGTCTTTAAATCTTTAGCTAAAAGATTCTTTATAAAAATGTGCATTTTTACATCTTAAAGAAATGGCATGATTCTCAGAGACAGAATTATTTTTTCTATTCATTACATTTTATTTCAGTTTATGATTTTGATGAACAACTTAAAGATGCAGTGAACGCCCAGTATCTACACCCTCAAATATTGTCATTCGTATGCTACCGTGGTAGGTTGAAGTCAATTTACTGATAACTTTTTTATCTCGTTTGTCCTGTCGTTTGAGTAGGTCTATCCACAAATCATATTCTTCTGTCTCTTTGTACGTGTCATCATCACTGCGTTTGAAGAAGTATTTTTGGACTTGTTGCATAATGCTAGATTTAGGACTGAAAAACAAAATGAGACACAAGGTTGTATCAGCCAGAATAGTTGGTATAGCAGTCACTTTTGCTATTTTTTTTGGAGGTTTGTGGTGCTCTACAAATCTCAGAGAAAATGGAATTATGTGGTTTGGCTTGTCACCAGAGTGGACAGGACGACTGGGGGCAGCGATGTTTCTCTTTCTCTTTTTAATAGTGATGAAGAATTTTGGAGATATCTTTGTATATGGCTGGGTTAAAGACCAAAAAGATACTAATGAAGACACTCAAATTACTAAAGAGAACTAAAAGATTTCCGAATGAAATGTGATTTTTTATTATTTTTTCAGACGTAGTGATTTTCACTATGGTCAATCCATTGAACGCAGCTAATTTTTTTTTGTGAAACCATTACAAACTTTTTTTAATTAAAGAAGTCAAAGCAGTGGTCATAATATTATCTATTAAATAATTCATAATTATCCTACCAACTTATTTTCAATTTCTTCATTCTCACTAGGATGGTTAATTGTATTACCTCTCATCAAAGAATCAATATAGTCAACAGTTCTGGCAAAACCTCCAAATGGGTAAAAATGAAAGTTTTTAAGCAAACAGTCCGCATCCTTTTGCATAGCGTCTGACAAACCTGACAGCAAAGCATCTGGGGATTGAATAGTAAGAAGCTTCGAAATGTTTCGTGCTTGCTTAGTTAAAAAACTCATGGAGTTGCCAATACCAGATAGCCGTGCAAAATTAAATAGAGCTTTAATAGTTGCTGGTCCAGGAATGCCAATATGAATTGGAAGCTTATTTCCGTCTGCACGAATGAGCCTTTCCCAGTTCAAAACTATTTCAGAATCAAAACAAAATTGAGTTTCAATATACATATTAAGGCCCTCAGTTTTAGCAAATTCATTTTTTTCTAGAAGGGCAGTCTTTAATCTTTCATCACTAATATCAGTACTACCCTCTGGATGGCCTGCGACACCAACTTTCATAATTCCATGTTTTTGTAGAAGGCCTGTTCTGAGCACAGACATACTATCTGAAAATTCACCAATTTGTTTTTTGCCACCACCGCCAATTATAAGGACTTCACAGATAGATGCTCTGCTAACTAGCTCTTTAAGTAAGTTATCTAATTCCAGTTGATCAACTAATGAGCGAGCTGCAAGGTGCGGAACTGCATTCATTCCATCTTTATTGAGCTGCTCTGCAGTTTGAATAGTCTCAATTGGATCACTACCAGGCAAACAAGTAACATTTACTGTTGTATTAAGGGGTAAATAGTCTGCAAAATTTTTAATTTTTTTTGCTGCTATGGGTGTGATCTCTATAGACCAATCTTCAGTAGCTTTTTTAATATCTTGGACAGTCACTTTTTTGGATGCTTTCATTATAATCTTTGAGGATAAATTACACTTATCTAATATACAATATTACATATAAGTTTCACAATACAAACTAGACCCATAGGTAAAATTCATATGCTAATTGATAATTTGTGAAAAATTAATTGGCAAAAATTTCTCGATACAAAACCCACGTCTTTTTTTCAAAATACGGTCTATGAAGACGAAGGGCTTGAGCGGCTAATCCACTTTCGAGAGCCCACTCAGCTTTTTTTTACGTGGTAGCGAGTGTCATTTAATAACCACGTTAAATATTAACAATTCAAATCTTGTCAATTTAATCATTCATGGTCAAGTTTTTTTTTAAATGACTTTGAATTTTAAACTTATGTTCCGTGTTGATGTGATGATGGGCTGTTCTAACTTAAAAGTTTTTTTAATCTGTGATTGAGCGTAACTCAATATTAGTTGGGGGCCTCTTTTCGTAAATAAAGGGCACACTCTATGAGTTCATCAGTAAACTGAATAGAAATTTAACAAACAAAACAACTCGTTACATTTATCGCTTTAAACTTGACAGAATTACGATCGCACATAGTATATTATTCTATTGATTAATGTATCATTGAAAAATTCCAGTCAGCTTGAATATTCTGGTTTCAGTATTCTTATTTATTATCAAGGGATTAGATGCTAGTTATGTAAGTGCTCAGAAACTTTGCATTTACTTGTTGCTGATTAAGCTAGTGAACAATAAAGAACAAATTACAATGAGTAAAAAAATAGAAAAAAAACCAAAATACGTGCATGGAATCAAAGCTAATTTTGGACAGTTTTGTCAGCAATTACTTCAGGTTTTTTTTATTGGTCTAACTATAGGTATGCAACGAAATGTAGTTCCTATTCTCGCCGAGATGGATTTTGGGGTGCCTGCAGGATCTTTTACACTGCTTATGGCTTTCATCATAAGTTTTGGATTTGTGAAGGGTGCTATGAATTTTCTTGCTGGCCGCCTTTCAGAAAGTGTTGGCCGGCGTAAGGTTCTTCTTTGGGGTTGGATTGCGGCATTTCCAATTCCATTCATTTTCCTATATGCACCGTCGTGGAGTTGGATCGTGTGTGCGAACGTGCTACTCGGAGTAAACCAGGGCTTTGCTTGGTCAATGACAGTAACGAGTAAGGTTGATATTACGCGGCCAGATCAGCGTGGTTTGGCAACAGGTTTAAACGAATTTTTCGGTTATGGTGGTGTCGCAATTGCTGGTGTCGTTACGGGATACCTTGCAGCTTACTTTGATCCACGTTGGAGCCTCTTTTCTTTCGGCCTTGCTATCGTGGCAGTGGCATTCTTAACCGCTTACTTTTTTAGCAAAGATACTCTGCCTTGGGTTCAGGTAGAGGCTACAGCACACAAGGATGGAACACACAAAGGGCCAACACCGCGTTTCCCAAATATTCATGAAAATCCCTCAGCGATGGAAGTATTCACTCTTGTATCCTATAAGCACCGCACATTTTCGGCTCTCTCGCAGGCTGGTTGTGTGGAAAAGTTTGTCGACGCTTTAGTTTGGGCGTTCTTCCCTATTTATTTCCTCAATCATGGCCTGTCAGTTGTCGAGATCGGATGGCTCGTTGGTATCTACGGTATGGTCTGGGGTGCAAGTCAACTTTGGACTGGACCGTTGTCTGATGCCATTGGCCGCAAGTGGCCAATAGTCATTGGAATGTGGGTTTGTGGTATAGGCGTCATGACAACAGTGCTCGTAAATGGTGTCTTTTATTGGTCAGTTACAGCTGCAGTGATGGGGATTGGGATGGCTTTGCTTTACCCTACTCTTATAGCGGCGGTTGGAGACATTTCACATCCTAATTGGCGAGGCTCGAGCCTAGGAACCTATAGGTTCTGGAGAGATACGGGTTATGGTATTGGTGCCCTATCAATTGGTCTTGTAGCAGAAATGACAGGAAATATAGAGGCTGGCTTCATTTTGACCGCTGGCGCTATGGGTCTCTCTGGTCTTTGGACACTTATAGCCGTCGAGGAGACCCATCCAAAGTTCAACCCGGCGAAAGTAGAGAAAAGAGAAAAATTTTAAAATAATAAAACGAATAAACGCGAATTTTTTGATTGATGTAAGCCAAGAAAATTGAAGAAATTATTTAGATAGATGCACCGCATTATTCCTTTTTTTTAAAATGAAGAATGCCCCATGCAAGATAGCCTCTTTCTGCACCATCTACCCACTGCTCTAGACCGCGCAACATTTTATCAACGTATTCGTATCCCGACAGATCGACGATTTCATGATATCGGCTTCGGAGGTCTTCACCGACGCGGGTGTAATGTGTACGCATTTGGTCAAGCATGGACAAGACAATAACTTCTTCAAAATCACGTTCAAGAAGCTCTGAGCGGTAAAAACTGAACGAACCAAGAGTCTCCAGATGTATTCGATCAAAAATTGGTTGTAACACTTCATCTGGACAGTCGTCAGCCTGCATGGGGTCTGTAAATATTAATTCACCACCGGGTTTCAATACACGCGTTATCTCATCAAGTACCTGAGGGCGATTTCCGGAATGAAGTAAAGCATCTTGCGACCAAACAAAATCATAAGTATCGTCCAACGCGGGAATACCCTCAAAACTACCGTGGATTATATTTATCGAGTCCGTAAGGTTTGATCTGAGGTTATTCTTCTGGTTCAATTTGTTTTGAGTTTTGCTCAGGTTCAAACAGTCGACATAGCAACCAAAGTTTTTTGCCAAATAACGTGCTGCGCCACCATAGCCACTACCAAGGTCGATCAAACGACACTCAGCAGTGAGTTCCGTTAACTGACTTGCCATGGTTTCAACTGTGCGGCGGCTCGCTCTGGCGATATTCTCGTCTGGCGTCTCGTAAAGCCCGATATGAATGTCTTCGCCACCCCAGACATTAAAATAGAACGCATCAGCTTCGGTTGAGTCGTAATATTCTTCGGCCAACTCAACGGCTTGTGAGCGGGTATTAGGGCTCATGATGATTTTTTTTCGCCACGTGGATAAAAAAACTAGTTTCACTCTCTTGATAAGTTTCTCTTATGCTGCTGAAAGTTTCTTTCTTTTGGAAATAAACCTCCCATATCAGGTAATGTATGTAGGATTTGCGTAAAAGTTGA
>Ga0209630_10000168_pt1 | contig 74321 bp, 57 predicted proteins | sample COG_01_FD_184745 | JGI IMG/M metagenome (GOLD analysis project Ga0209630, IMG submission 184745) | Pelagic Microbial community sample from North Sea - COGITO 998_met_01 (SPAdes) (version 2) | ecosystem: Environmental > Aquatic > Marine > Neritic zone/Coastal water | place: Helgoland, sampling...
GGCGGAGGAGGAATTGCTGAAGGCGATTGCGATTGTGCAGGTAACGTAATAGATGAGTGTGGCGTTTGTGGCGGAGGAGGAATTGCTGAAGGCGAATGCGACTGTGCAGGTAACGTACTAGATGAGTGTGGCGTTTGTGGCGGAGGAGGAATTGCTGAAGGCGAATGCGACTGTGCAGGTAACGTACTAGACGAGTGTGGAGTTTGTGGCGGTTCAGGTACTTTAGGGTGTACTGATTCTACCGCTATTAACTACGACGAATCTGCTGACTGTGATGATGGTTCTTGTAATTACAATCAACTTTCTATCACTACTACAGTATGTGGTGATGCAGCTTCAGAAGTAAGAATGACTGGTCCTTGGTGGGGCTGGGATCCATTTGCTGGCCCTGTAGCTTCTGATAATGGAGACGGTACTTGGACTTTCTTATTTAACCCTGCACCAACTGCTGACATGGAATACCTATTAGTAGTTGATGGAGTTCAAGAAAATATGATTAATGCTCCTCACCCTGATTTAGATGGTGATGGATATGGTGATCTTTGGGATTGTACACCGATTACTGATTACTGGTCTTATGCGAACAGACTTTGGGTTGTAGATTCAGGAAACGTATATAACGTATATGGAACATGTTCTAGCGAATGTGTTGAAGGATGTACAGATGCTGCAGCTTGTAACTTCAATGGTGAAGCTCTAGTAGATGATGGTTCTTGTTTAGCAAATGACGACTGTGGAGTTTGTGGAGGTGATAACTCATCTTGCACAGGATGTATGGATGCTGGTGCATGTAACTATGACGCTACAGCTACAATCCAAAGTGGTTCTTATGGCGACGGAGTTCTAAACTTATCGTGGTCACCTGGATCTTGGGATGGTGAAGTTTCTTATGAAATTAATGGAGTAACATACGGTGCGGGAAATTATGATATTACCCTAGCGCCGGGAACATATACTGTTACAGGTTACGATTCTTATGGAGATGGCTGGAATGGAGGTGAACTTACTCTTATTGATGAATTTAGCGGATTGGGCAATACTCTTATCGTAGATGGGGGTACTGGTTCCCTTGATATTGATGTAACAGGAGGATTTACTGCAACTGGTTGTGAATACGATTCGTGTGCTGGTTGTATGGATGATACAGCATGTAACTACGATGTTACTGCTACTATTGATGCAGGCTGTGAGTATGAATCATATGCTATCGTTGACTGTGATAATGTTTGTTTAGATGGTGGAGTTTTATATGAGTTTAATATTACTGATCAATATGGTGACGGAATGTGCTGTGCATACGGTGAAGGATTTTTCACTATTTCAGTTGATGGAGTTGAAGAGTATTATGCAAGTGCTTTCAATGAAGGAACAAGTCACGCATTCTGTGCTCCTGCTGATGTTTGTGTTCAACTGTTATTTGTCTCTGACAACTACCCTCAAGAGCAGTCATGGACTATGAGTGCTGACGGTGTTGAGTTAGGGTCTGGCGACGGTTCAGATGCTACATATAACTTTGGAGATTGTACTTTCGGTTGTATGGATGCAACTGCTTGTAACTACGATGCTGATGCTAACGTAGAAGACGGTGATTGTTTATACTTAGACGCAATTGGTGAGTGTGGAGGTGGTTGTGAAGCTGATGAGAATAACAACGGTATATGTGATATTGATGATGTTTATGGTTGTGTTAACCCTTCAGCATGTAACTATGCTGGTGATGGTGTAAATGTTACTGTACTTATTCCTTGTAACAATCCAGACGAGTGTGGAATTTGTGACGATGATCAAACAGGACCAGGTATTGCTGAAGGCGACTGTGACTGTGACGGAAACGTCTTAGATGACTGTGGCGTGTGTGGAGGTGATAGTACATCTTGTTTAGGTTGTACAGATGCTTCAGCTTGTAACTATGATGGTGATACTATCGAAGATGGTTCTTGTGATTACTGTTCTTGTGATAACGCAGCAGGAGGACAAGATGGATTTAGTATAGAGATTGAGGAAGCGTCTATTGATGGAGTTCTCTCAACTTACCGTGTGTATGTAACTACGCCAGGTGCTGGTGATTTCGTATCAGCTATTTCAGGTGATGAGAATAACCCATCATTCCTACGTACTACAACTTCTTTCTCACAAAGTTCTGCGGGTGGATTAACAGCGGATGCAATTAATCCAGCGTTCTTCGGTTTATTCCCGGATCTTGCTACAGATAGCTGGTTGACAATTGGAATTGATCAAGCTCCTGCATCTGGTGAGGGTTCTATCTCTACTGCTGTCGCAGCGGGTGATACATGGGCTTCTGACTTTGAAGCTGGTGGAAACCTTGAGTTGAATAGCTTCTTCGGAGGTAGCTGGTTTGCATTGAACAATGTTAGTAATGGATTTGCTGGAGATGATAACAGAGTACTTGTTGCTCAGTTAACTACTGACGGTAACATTACTGGTTCACTTTACACACAAATCTTCCCTGGCGGTGATTCTTCTCAAGAGATTCGCTTAAATCTATCATTCGGAACATCAGGATGTGGATGTATGGATGAAACAGCTTGTAACTACGATGCTGATGCTATTTACGAGAATAATGATTCTTGTTTAGCAAACGACGAGTGTGGAGTTTGTGATGGACCTGGATCAGTTTACGAGTGTGGATGTGCAGATATCCCTGAAGAAAACTGTGATTGTGATGGTAACCAGTTAGACGACTGTGGAGTTTGTGGAGGAGATAACTCATCTTGCACAGGTTGTATGGATGATGGTGCTTGTAACTATGACGGAACAGCTACAATTGATTCTGGCTGTGAATATGAGACATGTGCTGGTTGTACAGATTCTGAGTCATGTAGTTACGATGACTGGGCTACTATCGATAACGGTTCTTGTGAGTACGTAGATCCAACACCTATTCCTTCTGGATGTGAAGGTGGACCAACAGCTCCTGCTTGTGGACTATTCTTTAGCGGATATGCTGAGGGGTCTTCAAACAATAAGTTCCTTGAGATTTACAACCCAACTGATGCGGACATAGACTTATCGGGATTCGCTTACCCAAGTGTATCTAACGCGCCTTCTACGCCTGGAGAACACGAGTACTGGAATGCATTCGATGAAGGAGCAGTAGTTGCTGCGGGTGATGTTTATGTTATCGCTCACGGAAGTGCTGACCCTGCTATCCTTGCTGAAGCTGACGAGTTCCATACTTACCTATCTAACGGTGATGACGGATACGCTCTTGTTCAAGGAGATGAGTCTAGCTACGTAATTGTAGATATGATTGGAACATGGGATGCAGATCCTGGTTCTGGATGGGAGGTTGCTGGAGTTGCTAACGGAACGAAGGATCACTCATTAATACGTAAATCTGATGTTAACTCAGGAAACGGTGGTGATTGGTATGCTTCTGCTGGAACGGATGTTGATGATTCAGAGTGGATTGTTTTAGGTAACAACGATTGGTCTGGCCTTGGCGTTCACGACTTCACTGGTTCTTGTGAAGCTGTTTCAGAAGCTGTTGTTTTCGACTGTGATGGAAATTGTTTAGCAGATTCAGATGGCGATGGTGTTTGTAATGAGTTAGAGATTGCGGGATGTCAGGATTACACAGCTTGTAACTTCTGTCCAGAGGCTACAGACGAAAATGATTCTTGTGAGTGGGATTCGTGTGGAGGTTGTACTGACCCTGATGCTTGTAACTACTTCGGAGCTACGATTGAAGACGGCAGTTGTGAATACCCAGATTATGGTTTAACCTGTGATGGTGAATGTATCAGTGATGACAACATGAACGGTATCTGTGATCTGTTAGAGGTTTCTGGATGTATGTATGTGTTCTCTTGCAACTATGACCCATCAGCGAATATGGATGATGGTTCATGTGAGATTGAGAGTTGTGCTTGTCCTGGTGACTTGAACGATGACGGCGAAGTTGACGTAAGTGATCTACTAGACTTCTTCCAACTATGGGGTAACGTATGTGAGTAATCACAAGAGATTTATATTAAGAAAAGGGCTACCTTCGGGTGGCCCTTTTTTATTACAGCTATATTTGCAAAATGTCTGAAGAAAAGCAAAAAGAAAACTCTAATCCAGTGAGCGATAGGGAGCGTATGAGAGCTCAACTTAACGAGACGCATAAATGGCCGTGTGAATTTATGTTTAAGTTTATAGTTCCAAAGGGGAATGAAAATGAAGCAGCCTTAAGAGCAATATTTGGGCTTACGTCGAAAATGAAGATGCGTGAGTCGAGTACTGGGAAGTATAAATCCTTCACAATATTAGACAGTGTGAAAAATGCAGACGCAGTATTTGATCGCTATGAAGCGGCCGCAAAAATACCTGGGATAATAGCTTTGTAGGAGCGAAGTGTAGGCGTGTTAGCTTTACATCTTTTCCGGCATAGAAACTCCGAGGAGAGACATGCCGATTTTTACAGCAGAGCTGCTGAGGGCACAGAGAGCTAATCTTGCTGTACGAACCTGATCATCTTCTTCGTTTAAGATAGGATGGTTTTGATACCAACTAGAGTAAGATTTAGTGATGTCATAGCATAGGTTAGCTACGAGAGATGGATCGTAGGAGTGTGCAGCTTCTTCTATTATTCCTGGGAGGGAAAGAGCGGACATAAGGAGCGAGCGCTCGGTGTCGTCTAAGTGGACAGGAGAGAGAGGTAAGAGGGAAGCTACATCTTCGATTCCAGCGTTTCTAAGAACGGAGCGAGCACGGACGTAATTGAACTGTATGTACGGGCCAGTATTCCCGATAAAATCTATGCTCGCGGCTGGGTCGAACATCATGGATTTTTTAGGATCGACCTTGAGGAGGAAGTACTTAAGAGCTCCATAGCCCACATCTTTGAATAGGGATTCTCTATCTTCTTCTGGGATGTTTTCAAGCTTCCCGGCATCGCGGGCGAGCTGTTCGGCGGTTGTTTTCATCTCGGCCATGATATCGTCCGCGTCGACGACAGTGCCTTCGCGAGATTTCATTTTGCCTTCGGGAAGCTCCACCATACCGTAAGAGAGGTGGTGACAGCGAGAGGCTTGGGAGAATCCCAATTTATCTAGGATTTCGAATAAAACTTTAAAATGGTATTCTTGCTCGTTACCTACGGTATATACCTGACGATCTAAGTTGGGATATTCTTCGAAGCGAAGTATAGCAGTCCCAATATCCTGAGTCATATATACTGCTGTACCGTCCTTTCGAAGGAGGAGCTTTTCGTCTAGCCCTACATCAGAGAGGTCTATCCAAACGGACCCATCTTCGCGACGGATGAAAGCTCCCGATGTAACTCCCTTTTCGATTTGGTCTTTTCCTATGAGATAGGTGTCTGATTCATAATATAGCTTATCGAAATCTACTCCCATCTCGGTATATGTGTATTCAAATCCGTCATATACCCATCCGTTCATAGTAGACCAAAGCTCGCGCACATCGGAATCGCCTGCTTCCCACTTATGAAGTAGTTCTCGGGCAGCGAGAAGGATAGGAGCCTCGGCTTCGGCGGTTTTTTGATCGCAGCCAGAAGAAAGGAGCTCGGAGATTTCGATTTTGTATTGCTTGTCGAATGCGACATAATAACGACCTACGAATTTATCGCCTTTTTCTCCTGTAGATGTGGGAGTTTCACCACCTCCGTAAAGTTTCCATGCGATCATAGATTTACATATGTGGATACCCCTGTCGTTAATGATTTGAACTTTAACAACGTCGTGACCGGCAGCTTGGAGGATGTTAGACACACTGTATCCAAGGAAGATGTTTCTAAGATGACCTAAGTGCAGTGGTTTGTTCGTGTTGGGGGAGGAGTACTCCACCATGACTTGAGGTTTACTCCCTAAAGGCTGAAGACCAAAGCAGTTTTTTTCTAAAACAGCAGAGCTTAGAGCTGAAGCCCAGTATTTATAAGAGATACTAAGATTTAAGAATCCCTTGACTACTCCAAAGTCTTTAACGACTTCTTGATTTTCCACGAGATATTTTCCAATAGCGGCTCCAGTTTCTTCAGGAGATTTTTTTGCCTGTCGAGTGAAAGGGAAAACGACAACTGTACGTTCGCCTTCGAATTCAGATCGAGTGCTCTGGATAGATATTTGCTTTTCGTCTGGACGAAATCCGAATAGCTCGTTACAAGCATCAGAGATGGATTTCGAGATAAGAGTGTCGAGATTACGCATCTAACGTTAAGCTTTAGGGAGATGGATTTCAGCCATCATACAACGTGCAGATCCTCCTCCACAAGCTTCGATAACGTCAAGAGGGATGGAAATTATTTTCCCAAAAGTTGAGAGAGAGTGGAGTTGTGTATCGTCGAGTGCTTCGTGAGCAGATTTACTCATGACAATTCTAGGTGTGTCGTCAAGTTTAGAGGCGACTTCAAGCATATTGCCGGCGAAGCGATTGATTTGGTCTTCAGAAAGGAGGATAATCTGAAGGCCGTCAGAGATGAGGCTGTTTTCGAGTAATTCTTTATCCTCAGGGTGGTCAACGCTATCTAGACAAACAGTAGCCCAACCCGTGCCGATGCACATCATCACGTTAGTATGGTATATCTGCTTTCGCTGATCTCCGATACTTTGAAGAGATTCAAATAACACACCATTGTAGTCGAAAGCTTCGCAAAACTGTCCAAAAGCAATGCGGTCTGTGCGTGGGCTGAGGGCGGCGTAGGCTTTTTTGTTTTCATGGTCGAGGACTATGCTTCCTGTTCCTTCTAAGAATACATTGTGATCTTCAAACTCTGTGAAATCAACGATTTCTTCAACTTTAAAACCTTCCTTATGTTCTAAATCGATGAGTATATCTTCACGCCTTTCCATTCTGCGGTTTTTTGCGAACATAGGGTATAAGCCGATTCTACCATCGTTGTGGAAGCTCACCCAGTTGTTGGGGAAAAGTGCATCGGGAGTGTCAGTTTCTGGTAGATCCTCCACCACAAATATGTTGATGCCTTCTGCCCTAAGAGTGTCGACCATGTTGTCGAATTCTTCTAAGGCAAGATCTGTGACTTCCTCTGGGGAGAGATCGTCTATAACTCTTTGATAATAGTTATTGCCCGCGGTTTCTTCGTTCATTCTGAAGGCAGAAGGACGAATCATTAAGATGTTTTGTGAGCTTTGCTTAGACATTTGAATTTCTTACGAAAGGTAGTGTAACGCAACGAAAGAGACCTTCTAGCTTGGAGGTTTCGTTAAATGGAATCTCTAATACGTTGTATCCCCAAGCTCTAAGTTGTTCATTCACACCATCGAAGCCTTTGCCACTAATGATTGTGTCTGGTGATAGTGTAAATAGATTGCAATGCATATTATACATGTTTTCTGCATCTACCTCGTAGATTTTTTTTGCAAAGCGCTTGCGTACCCAAGTTATTTCACTTTCGAGCTTTAAGCCTTCTGGGTGAAAAATAACGTGGCCACCACTTAAAGGACAAAGGCAGCAGTCGAGATGAAGGGCGTTAGCTCTTGGATCAGTATCTGATTTATGGAGCTGAAACCCTCGGACGTATTTTTCAGGAAACTGTTCTTGAAGCCAAACGAGTGCTTTTTTATTTGTTCTCGCAGTTTTATACTTTTGAAAATCCTCCTCCTCAGAATACCCTACCCAAATCTCATCGTCCATAGGCATAATGTCTCCACCTTCTATTCTAACACCACTTGGTGGGATTAAGATGTTTTCTAAAGGGGTGTGGCTGAAGATGCCACTTACACCAAGCCATTCGGGTGCTCTTTCAGCAATCATAGAGGATTTAATGAGTTTGTTTTCTATCACAGCACCTACATCACGAGCGAATACTTGGTTTAAGTCCGAAGAGTTTTCAGGACGAAAAACTTCAACACCGTGTTCCTTAAGTACAGTAACTAATCCCTCTAATTCCTGGTATACATCTGAAGATATGGGGTATGTTCCTGCCAGAATGTGTTCTCTGGATTTAGGATCAACAGCTTGTTGAGCGGTGGGGTTAGGTCCCCAAGATGTGGCAATACCTACGATGACTTTTCTTAGGGTATCCCATTCGTTGTTTACTGTACAAACTAAGTCTATCAACTTTCTTCTTTAAAAAGTTCACGATGATCTCTTAATAGAGTGAGCATGGTTTCTGAATCCATCATCTGAGCTCCGAAATCTGCTTTTTGAAACCCTATAGGCAGAAAAGTAAAGTGAAGAGAATCGAGGTTGCAAAGAACATACGTATTCGTGTATGCGTGAGCATGCCAGTTTCTAACAAGCAAAGAGTCTCCATTTTCTATGATATCGGTATATGAATGGTACGTGCAGTTTCCTCGTCCATATTTATCCTCAAGCATAAATTTCATACCCTCAGGATTGCCTTCAAAATTGGGCAAGAAATCTTGATAGAAATCTATATCGTGGCCTAGGAGTGCTACCATTTGGTCTTCTTCAAAGATCCAATCACTGGCATATTGAATGTCGATATTCCCTACGCGATTTGCAAATCCTTTTTCCTTCCAATGGCTGAGGCCGGCAAATTGTTTGTTAAGCATCGAAGTGTCACTATAACGATGCATGGGGAAGTGGCTGAGGTGGATAATCCAGTCGGAAGAGTCAATAGTATTCATAGTATGCAAATATTGATACATATCCGCTGCGATGCCATCTAAAGTGTCGCGCCCCATTTTAGAGTTTAATAGATTGTCATTTATCCCCACTTTGAGTGGATCATTCGACCAATCAAAACCCGGCACACTTGGGCTGCTTTTTGTGTTACTGGTATGATTTTCTACAATTTCTTCTTCGGAGATGTCTGCGCAGCCAGTGCAAAAGAGTGCAAGCGTTGTAAAAACGAATGCAAAGAGAAAGAAAATACTATTTGATATTTTATGGAAAATCATGGCGCAAAGATAAATAGAAAATCATGGTTTTATTGTGTCAAAAAACTCTGTGAGTTCTGAAATAATAAGCCTATTAGAAAATTTCTTTTGGATGTGATTTTTACCAGAAATGGCGAGCTCATTTGCTAGTTCTGTATCGCGTAGAAGATCGATTAGGGCTGTGGAGAAATCTTCAGCAGAGTCTGCAATAAGAGCGTGTTTTCCGTGTTCAAGATCGAGTCCGCAAACCCCGATCGTAGTAGATACAGTTGGAAGACCAGCGGACATGCCTTCTATGGCTTTCACCCTCATCCCTGATCCGCTATGTATAGGAATGGTCATGATGCCTTGGCGCTTGAAGAATTCTGACGCACGCTTTATCTCTCCTAAGACCTCGATGCCTTTGCCTGGATCAGAACGGAATGTATCGGGCATATTTCTGCCTGCAAGGATTAGTTTTGCATCTCTTATTGATTTTCTAACGATAGGCCAAACCTCTTTTGTTAGCCACTCCACTCCACGGATATTTGGATTCCAATCCATAGAGCCGAAGTGAAAAACATGATTTACTTCTTTGGTCGATGAATCCGCTGAAGATGAGAAGTCCATTCCGAATGGCGCTGTGTGTATAGGTAGTGTAGCTCCTAGATTTCTAAATGTATCTGCGTCTACATCGGTGATTGTGATGAGTGCATCGAAATCGTTGACTTTGGTAGATTCGTACTTTTTAAGTTGTGCCGCGAGTTTATATAAATACCACTTTTTGAGCCCTTTGGGAGCTTCATCTGCGAGTCCTTCCCAAATAGAGTGTTCGACATTGTGTGCGCGTAAAATTATCTTAGCATTGCTATGTGCTCTGAGAATGGGAGCGTATGATGATAGGAATAATGATTCAACGAAGATGATGTCGAACTGAGAGCTAGATAATATTTCTTCTAGTTTGTTGATAAAATCCTTAGAGTAAAACCGAGCTATATGGTAGCTCTTGCCTTGAACCATGCTTTTTAGAGCATCGGTTGGATTAAGAGTTGTGTCTATCGATACAGCCTCTATGTCAGTAGATTTAACATAGTCAGAGTCAAATTCTTCTATTTTGAAGGGATGTTTGTCTGTACTTACTACGAGCATCTTTACATTGTGCCCCTGGGCAACAAAACCACGGGTAATAGCATCCATAGCCAAACAACCCCCGTCAAGTGAGGGGCGAGGTGGTTTAGGACATAGTTGCAGGATGCGCATTTGCTTGTTGTTTCTTTTCTTACTATTTAAATATTCGACCTTCTCTCATTGCAAATATTGTCAAGGCAACAGCAAGTGGAACAAGAATAATAGTGCTGAGCCACATTCCTATAGCAGGTGTAAGTGTTCCGGATTTCACCATTTCTTCACCTATCATAGAGATAATATAGTAGGTAAGGAAAACAGAAATCGCAATAACTACAGGCATTCCTAGCCCCCCCCTTTTAGTAAGTGCCCCTAAAGAAGCACCGACAAAGAAGAGGACTAAACAGCTTACTGAAAGAATGAACTTCCTGTGCCATTCTATGGCGTGTCTATCTCTTCTAAGTTCCCGCCCTTCGACTTTTTCTAGAGCGTTTTCTATTCCTCTAACTTGATTTCTGGAGAGTTCTTTCGCTTTCGCAAACATATTATTCTTTTCAACACGTGTTAAATTTTGAAACCAAGCAGTTTGTTTAATCTTCGTTTTTATATCAGGCAATTCAAGAGAATCGTTAAATAATCTTACGGCCCTCACTCCATAATTAAGAATTTGTTGCCTTTCGATCTCCGCCATATTTGCTAAAGAGTCTGTAGCTTGTTTAAGTTGTGGCAATGACATCATCTCATATGATCTTCTGAATAAACCTTCGTCAGCTAGGTCAAAGTCTAAGGAGGAGAGGTCTATGCGTATGGTTGATGCAGAAAAAGAAGAAATCACATGTGGATGAAATTTTTCTTTTCGCCTGACATTTCTTTCAGTTTGTTCTTCATAACTCGTGCCATTTATAAGTTCAATCACCAATTCGTCACGGTTAGAATCGTGGTTCATTTTACCGCTTTCAGCACGGATAATACGAGAAGAGCCATTTTCAGGATTCCTGTGGTCATGGATTAAGATGTCCGATAGAGTGCCGTCTGTGTCTTTGCTTTCTACCCTGATCGAAAACCCTTCTATTCCAGTGTAGAATACTCCTGGCCTAATATTTAAAGCTGGGCGTTGGCGAGTAACAGAATACAATAAAGCACGAAAATTCACATTCGCACTTGGCCATGCACTGCTGGAAAACCAAAGAGATCCGGCAGAAACAATCAGCATGAAAACGATAAGAGGTTTCATTATTTTTAAAAGAGACAATCCCGCTGATTTCAAGGCAATAAGCTCGTTGCGCTCCGATAAATTTCCTAACGCCATTATACTTGCTACAAGTATTGCAAGAGGAAGTGCTAGATTAACGATCCTAGCGGATGCAAAAAACATAAGCTTTGCGATCACCCAAGGTTCTATCCCTTTTCCAATAAAATCATCAGCATAGACCCATAAAAACTGCATATCCAACACGAAAAGAGCGACTGGAAAAGTCACTGCCAATGGGCTGATAAATGCCTTTAATAAAAGAATAGATGTTTTATGCAAGGTGTTGAGTGATGTAGGGCAAAGATAGCATTGTAACTTGCACTCATAAAACATACATATTGACGATTTTAAAGACTATGAAAAAAATAATTTCCCCCTCAACAATTGCCATTTTCACGGCCATCACCTTCCTTGTTGGATGTAATACTTTGCCTGAGGGTGAAGACTTCCAAACTAAAGATTTAACGAACTCTTCTATAGGCGTCGGAGAACCTGATGAGGACGGTTTTGTTTGGCAAACAGAGCAGTTTGCGGATTTAAAAATAGTTAGATATCAAGTGCCTGGATGGGACAAGTTGAGTGATAGTCAGCAAGCATTAGTTTACTGCTTAAATATGGCTGGTTTGAGTGGTCGTGATATGATGTATGACCAAAACAATCGCTACAACCTTCGCATTCGTCGCATGTTAGAAAATATTCACGATTCATTCGAGGGAGATAGATCGACAATTGGTTGGGATCGTTTTGAAACATACCTAAAGCGTATTTGGTTTTCAAATGGAATACACCACCACTACTCAAATAAGAAGCATATTCCTGAGTTTTCAGCGGAATATTTTTCTCACCTTTTAGAATCTACTGGTGTTACGTGTTCGGAAGAGATTAAGTCTGTGATACTTGACCCATTAGTCCAACCAAAAAAGGTAGAACTTGATGGTGACAAGGGATTGGTTGAAGGATCATCAGTTAATTTTTACGGTCCCAATGTATCTACTATGGAGGCAAAAGCTTACTTCGAGTCTATTAAAGTTGAAGAAGACAGAAGTCCTGTAGAATATGGTCTTAACTCTCGTCTTGTAAAAAATGATGCCGGAGAAGTTGTTGAAGAAACATATAAAATAGGTGGCCTTTACAATGACGCTTTAGTAGAAGTCGTAAAGTGGCTCAATGAAGCTTTAAATTTCACTGAGAATGATAAGCAAGCTGCTGCCATGCGTAACCTTATTGCTTATTACGAAACAGGTGATCTTGAGAAATGGTCTCTATACAATATTAACTGGGTAAAGGACGTCGATGGTGATGTCGATTACATCAATGGGTTTGTTGAAGTATATAACGATCCTCTAGGATATACTGGTTCTTATGAAACAATTGTTGAGATTAAGGATTTCGATGCTTCAGCAAGAATGGCAACTCTTATGGAAAATGCTCAGTGGTTTGAAGATCACATGCCATTTGCTCCTGAACATAAAAAAAATGAGGTAGTAGGTATTACGTACAATGTGGTTAACGTAGCGGGTGAAGCAGGAGACGCTTCACCGTCAACACCTATCGGAGTTAACCTTCCTAACTCAAACTGGATTCGTCAAGTGCACGGCTCTAAATCGGTAAGCCTTGGAAACATCGTGGGAGCGTATGATAAAGCTTCTGGAGGAGGCATGTTAGACGAATTTTCTCATGATGAAGTGGAGAGTTTAAGAGTAAAGGCTCACGGAGCTCTCGCAGGTAAACTTCACACGGCTATGCATGAGGTAATAGGCCATGCTTCAGGTCAACTTGAAGAGGGAGTAGCGACTCCTAAAGAAACAATTATGGAGTACAGCTCGACACTTGAAGAAGGCCGTGCAGACTTGGTTGCTTTGTATTTCCTTTTAGATGAAAAAATGATTGAACTTGGCTTAATGAATACGATTGAGGTAGGGAGAGCTGAGTACGATAGCTACATTCGCAATGGGTTAATGACTCAAATTCGCAGACTTGATTTAGGAGATATTATTGAAGAATCACATATGCGAAATCGTGCTTGGGTAAGTCACTGGTGCTACGAGAAAGGTCTTTCTGATGGCGTGATTAAGAAGTATAAAAGAGAAGGCAAGACCTATGTTGATGTGTTGGATTATGTGGCTTTACAAGGATTGTTTGGAGAGTTGTTGAAAGAGGTTCAGCGCATAAAATCTCAAGGAGATTATGATGCCGCTAAAGCTTTAGTTGAAGGATATGGAGTTCAAGTGGACCAGGAATTACACGCTGAAGTATTAGAGCGGTCGAAAGCTCTAGGTATCGCTCCATACGGAGGGTTTATCAATCCATGGATGGAAGCAACTCGTTCTGCTGACGGAAACATAGAGAAAGTCACACTATCTTACCCAGACAACTTTACAACTCAGATGAAGCATTACAGCGCTACATTTAATTTTCTCCCGGACGTTAATTCGTTAAACTAAGGTCTTAAAATTTACTCAGCGAATTGAAACAAGCGAAATGAAAAATATACTTACACTTTTAGCGAGTGCATCTCTGGTGGCATTGTCTTCTTTAACTCAAGCCCAAACCATCTGCGAAAATGGATTCGCCGATATATACGCTTGCGATGGATACGATCTTTATACACATTTCCCGCTTTCAGCTGTAGGTGGTGGAGATAACGGGAATGACTGTTGGGGTTGGGTTGATGCAGTCTCTGGACGAGAGTTCGTTCTTTTCGGACGTTCTAATGGGATGTCTGTAGTTGAAATTACTGACCCACTTTCTCCGTCTTTTATTGCTAATCTTCCTACAGCATCATCTCCATCTCTTTGGAGAGATATTAAGGTTATCGGTGACTACGCATATATTGTAAGTGAGGCCGGACAGCATGGGATGCAAATTTTAGATTTGACTCAGGTTCTTAATCTTAGTGGATTTCCTTTTAATATTACAGCAACATCAACTTATTTAGGTTTTGGAAATGCACACAATGTAGCTGCAAATACAGAGACAAACTACGTTTATGCTGTAGGGACAAACACATTTGGAGGAGGACTTCATATTCTTGACGTGAGTAACCCTGAGGAACCCGTTCTAGCAGGTTCATATGATGGGTCATACTCTCACGATGTTCAGGCAGTGATTTATAACGGAATGGATGTAGACTATCTGGGGCAAGAAATCGTTTTCTGTTTTAATGGCCAATCAGGTATAGCTATTGTAAATGCCGAGGATAAGAATGATGTTTATCTCATCAAAGAGATTTCGTATGAAAATGCATTTTACACGCACCAAGGTTGGTTAAGTGAAGACCATCATATGCTTTATTTCAACGACGAACTCGATGAGACCTACAACGGAAATAACACGCGTACATACATGATGAATGTGGATGATTTAGACAATCCAGTAATTGTAGGTTTTTACGAGTCTGACAATCCAGCGATTGATCACAATCTATACACTCACAACGGACGTATTTATGCTTCGAATTACAGAAGTGGTTTACGTGTTTCTACTATTTTAGAGGATGGTTCTATAGAGCCTCAAGGCTACTTCGATACTTACCCAATGAACGATTCAACGGAGTTTGATGGAACATGGTCAAACTACCCATATTTCCCAAGTGGTTCTATTGCTGTGAGTAATTTTGATGGTCTTTTTATCCTGCGTGCTTCTAACACGACAGGAGTTGAAGAGGCTCTCATTGAGACTCCTTCTTTAGGTCTAAACCCTAACCCAGCGTTTTCTACAGTTCTTCTTTCTGGATCGTTCGCAAATTGTGATATCGTGGTTTACGATCTAAGCGGTCGTGAATCTCTGAGAGTAAATACAGTTCCTGTTGTAAATGGTCTCAACCTTGATATCAATTCTCTCAGTGAGGGAGCGTATGTCATCAGCATCATTGATACTGATACGGGTATTGTGAAAGCTACTGAAAAACTTGTTGTTTCTCCAAGATAATTTTTATTTAAGCAATTTTAAACCCCAGGTATTCAACTGCTTCGGGTTTTTATCAGGAGAAATCAAAGCAATTGAGAAGCTCATGCTATCCGCCAAGTAATTTAACTTTAATTCTTAGTTTGGTTTGAGCTCTTTCTCTACAATATCTTGAAGATCATTTGTGGCAATGCCCCTGTGGAGCTCTCCGTCCATAGCGATACTTATAAGCCCTGTTTCTTCACTAACGACAATGATCAGTGCGTCAGTTTTTTCAGCCAATCCTAAGGCAGCTCTATGTCTCATTCCGAGTTCGGCAGGGAGATCATTTCTTTGAGTTACTGGGAGCACGCATCTAACAGCGCGTATTCGACCTATTGCGATATACATCCCGCCATCGTGCATGGAGTTGTCCTTATGAAAGGTTGCCTCGATTAGCGGCCCAAAGATGTCTGAGTTGAGTTTCGTAGAACCTTGCAGATGTAAAGTGAGATCAGATGATCGTTGAATAACAATGAGTGCTCCCTCTTTTCGTGAGGATAAATGAATAACGGCAGAACAAATCTCATCAACTTTAAGGGGATCATGATCTTCATGTCGAATAGAAATTATTTTATTTAACCACTTTTTAGGTTTGTCGATATTTGCTCTATCTCCGATTGAGAATAGAAATTGACGAAGTTCTTGTTGGAAGACGATGATGACAGCAATAATTCCTACCCCTATGAATTGCCCCAAAAGCTCAGCAAGGACAGGTAAACCTGCCAGAGATACGACTTTCCAGATTAAGTAAATCGCGAGAAGTCCCATGAAAACGGGAATCGCTTGTGTCCCTTTTGTCAGCCTATAAAGCCAAAGCACAATAGCAGCCACCAGAATTATATCAAGTATGCGTGCACCAAATTGCACCAACGGGAATGCCGCTTCCCAATATTCGAGGAGGAAATTCATTTTTCTTTTTCGATAGATTTTATGTTACAAAGATGGTGATGAAGCACCACCACTTCACGAGCCTCGAGAACATCATGAACACGCAGGAGGGAGGCACCTCTTTCTATAGCCCAAGCATGATTCACCGTCGTTCCATTAAGCGCCTCTGATGGCTGACAATCAAGAGCATTGTATATCATTGACTTTCTGCTTATTCCTACTAGTATAGGGAGATCTAATTCCGAAAACTCACACAGATTATTTAAAAGCGCAAAGTTGTCTACTTGTCTTTTTCCGAATCCAAATCCAGGATCTAAAATTAAATCTTTTACCCCAGCTTCAGATAATTCAGCAATCTTCACTTTAAACCACGCCTTGACTTCACTGACTACATCTACATAACCAGGGTCAATCTGCATATTGTAAGGTCTACCAATCATGTGCATAAGAACGTACGGCACGTCAGCTTCACCTGCTGCGTAAAGCAATTCTGGATCTAATGAGCCAGCTGAGATGTCATTGATCAGTACCGCACCAGCTTCTATTGCTTTACGAGCTACTTCAGCTCTGTAGGTGTCAATGCTGATATTCATTTCTGGCGCCGAGTCTAACAATCCATGAATAACTGGCTCGACTCTAGACCATTCTTCAGCAGCACTTATTGATTGTGATCCAGGGCGTGAAGATGCTCCGCCTATGTCGATGATATCAGCACCGTTTCTTTTCATTTTTAAACCAGAAGCGATAGCTGCTTTGACGGATAAGTTGACACCACCGTCATAAAACGAATCAGGTGTAACATTTAATATGCCCATTATACCCACATCGGAAGACTTGTGAAAATTTTGCAACCCTTCACGAAATTTATCTATGTAAGTGATATCTCTCATCGTAACTTGGCGCAAGTTATTCAACCTGAGGAGAATTATTGTAATTTATGGAGGATCTATCACATACTATCGATAAATATGACAACGCACTTAACCGGTGCGAGTCACTATTCAAGAATAAAACAGCCGACTATGGCACGGCTTGGAGGATTTTGCGTACTTCCTCTCTGACAGACCAAATCTTTATTAAAGCGAATCGCATCCGAACCATCCAAGAGGTAGAAGTGGCTAAAGTTGATGAGGGTATTACGCCTGAATTTATTGGAATTGTAAACTACAGCTTGATGGCTTTGGTTCAACTTGAATTACCATCTGACTATACGTTAGATCTTCCCGCTGAAGAAGCTAACGAAAGATTTCAACATGCAGCAAAGAAAACGCGGGATCTGATGCTCAATAAAAATCACGATTATGGAGAGGCTTGGCGAGATATGCGCGTTAGCTCTCTCACGGATCTTATTTTAATGAAACTTCTGCGCGTGAAACAAATTGAAGACAACCAGGGTAAAACCATTGTGTCTGAAGGTATAGGAGCGAATTATATGGATATCGCGAACTACGCTCTCTTCGCTCTTATCTTACTTTCGGAACAAACTGACTCTAAATAGAAAAATATGATGATGTCTAAACTCTTTAACAGTCTGACTCTATTCAGCAGAATGTTCGTAGGTGCATTATTTGTTGTCTCTGGACTTATTAAGTCGAACGATGCGCTCGGCTTTATGTATAAACTTGAAGAGTATTTCGAGCCCGGTGCCCTCAACTTAGAATACTTAACCCCATTCGCTTTAGAGATAGCAATATTCGTTTGTATTGCCGAGATTCTCTTAGGAATTGCACTTCTGGTAGGTGCTCTACCGAAGCTCACAACCGTTCTAACGATGGTGATGATGGTTTTCTTCACTTGGCTCACTTGGTACACGGCTACATGCGATCCTTTTGGGTTAAAGATGATAACCGATGCTAATGGAGAAATGATAGAAATAGCGAATCAATGCGTTCTTGAATGCGGCTGTTTTGGAAATGCTATCCCTCTAACTGCTTACCAAAGTTTCCTTAAAGATCTCTTCCTCCTTGTTTTCATAATTCCCATTACCATAGCAGCTTTCCGTAATAAAATTCAGCTCAACGAAAGCCATACTTCTATGATTTTGTACACCGGAGCCCTCGTGCTGACTTTCCTCTTCGGATACATGATGTTAGACTGGAACTTTCCGGTTCTTTACTTGACATTGCTTTTACTTGCTGCTTCAATGGTTCGCCGCCGCGTTAACCACCCTAAAGTTGAGTGGATTATGGCTGCCTCAGTGGTTCTTGTTGCTGGTTTAGTCCAAATTAAAACAATTACTTATCTACCATTAAAGGATTATCGTCCCTACGCTGTTGGTGAAAGCATCATTCAAAACCGTCTCTCGGCTGAAGAAATAGGATTAGATGCTCCGGTTTATGCTACGGAATACACTTTTAAGAACATTGCCACGGGCCTCGACACAGTTATACTTAGTTCGGACTGGCTTGTGATGCAAAAGGCACCATCCTTTAAGAGAACTTATGAAATCGTTTCATACGAAGGGGCAGAAGTGAAAATATACGACGGCTACGAGCCCCGAATCATGGATCTTATTATGGAGAATGCAGAAGGTGATGATCTTACAGACGAGGTTCTGTCAAACAAGGGGTACACTTTTTTCTATATTTCTAAAGATCTCGAGGCGGTTGCTGAAGCCGGTGCGCCAGGTCAAGAGGAATTTAACACACTTGCTGCCGCAGCTCAAAAAGAAGGCATCACGTTTTACGGGCTCACAAATTCAGGAGCAGATTTCAACAACACCTTTGCGACAGAAAACGCTGTTCCATATGAGTTCCTTACGTGCGATCAAATCGAGCTAAAGATTGTGATACGATCTAATCCTGGTCTCGTTCTCATCAAGGATGGTGTTGTAGAGGGGAAGTGGTCATGGCGAGACATCCCTGCGTTTTCAGACTTTGTAAATCTCCCATAAAGCACGATACGAGGTGCGTTTTATACTCAAGCGATTATTGCAAGGACTCGGAGTCCTACTTGGAACCCTTACGCTCGTATTCTTTATATTTTCTTTCGTTCCTGATCCAGCTCGGGAGCTCGCAGGCCAAGCAGAGCGTGAATCTGTTGTCCAGGCTTTTAGACATAAGCACGGACTTGACCAGCCCATACATTCACGCTATATAAGTTTCATATCTAATGCTGTAATGGGTGATCTAGGTTCTAGCTATATAACTGATAGGCCTGTTATGGAATCTATTAATGACGCTCTTCCAGCTACTTTAATTCTTGCAACAGTAGCGATGTTTTTCGCAACTCTATTTGGGATAGCGATAGGTCTTGTCCTGGCTTTATTTCCCAACTCTAAAACAGGAGATTTGGTGCTTTCCATTTGCGCCCTGGGGATGAGCGCTCCGAGTTTCGTTGTCGCCATTCTCGTAGCTTGGCTTTTCGGTTACGTTCTGCATTCTTTTACCCAATTGCCCATGACAGGTGGAATGATAATCGTAGATCCATTTGAAGGCCCGCGACTTGCCTGGGCCCATCTAATCCTACCCGCCTTTACCCTTGGAATGCGACCCCTCGCTGTAATCATACAGCTATCTCGAAACTCAGCCCTAGACGTTTTATCCCAGCCATACATCAGAACTGCGAGAGCTAAAGGCCTATCGCGATCGCGTATCTTATTTCGTCATGTACTGAGAAACTCGCTGAACCCTGTCCTTACCGCCACCAGTGGTTGGTTCGCTTCCATGCTCGCGGGAGCCGTCTTCGTTGAATTCGTATTTGGCTGGAAAGGAATGGGACTACTTATGTTCAACGCCCTTGAAAGAGGAGATTTACCGATCGTTATGGGATGTACCCTCGTAATCTCAACGATTTTTGTCTTGGTAAATGTCGGAGTTGATATCCTCTATGGAATCTTAGATCCGCGAGTTGAACGCCTTTAGAAGTGTGTTGGCAGTATTGTTGAAGTACCTCTTCGTTCTATAGCTTGCTACCCACTGAATTCCAGAAACGGCATTCGTTAAAAAGACCTCATCCGCTTTAAGTAATTCTTGTGCATGGAGGTTACATTCATAAACTTTCACACCGAGTTCAATAGCGAGGTTGATTACTGCGGCTCTCATAACGCCACCCACTGGACCGGCTGAAAGCTTAGGTGTATAAAGCGCCCCATCTTTTACGAGAAATACATTTGAGTACGTAGATTCAATAATTTCGTGATTTGAATTTAAAACAAGGACGTCGCTAAATTTCTTTTCTTGTGCGAAAATAGAAGCTTGAATTGAGATTTGGCAGTGGAGGTTTTTAAAGTTTGAAAATTTATCAACTGTTTTAGAAAATTCCTCAAAAATCCCTATACTTATTCCTTTTTCATTAAGCTCAAACTTGTCCGTTGAAGGTCTTTCAATAGTTGCTAACCAGCTTGCTGTATTGGACTGAGGTAAGTATTTGCCATTTCCAGAGCGATATATAGTCATCCTTACTCGCCCATGATTCTCAAGCCCCATTGAAGTTGCGAACTTCAATATAGACGTTTCTAATTCAGGCAGATTTAAGCTATCTGGGGCCTTGAGTTTATACGCAGCAAGGCTGTCAGTGATTCTCCCAAAGTGAAGATCTAAAAGAGGAATCCTACCATCAATGATTCTGAGTGTCTCAAAAAATCCATCGGCGTAAAGAAAACCGCGAGAATTATAGCCGTTTGGCATAGAATTAACTTCAGTAACCACTCCGTCTACTAAATATTGATGCGGTTTGTGCATTGTGTAAATTTAGACGCTTTAGAGATTTAAACGAGTAAATGCAGAAAATCTTGTAACGGTTCGTTTGTGGGTATAAGAACACCAGGAACACCAAGCGGGGCAGCGCAATCTAGATCACGCTGCTTGTCGCCCACCATCCACGATGTCTTGGGGTCAATGTTATACCTAGCAATAGCTCTCTCTATCATCATAGATCCAGGCTTGCGACTCAGAGATTTGCCAGTGATTTCATGATGTGGGCTGTAGTAGATGTCTCGGATAGGGGTGCCGTTTTTTTTACATATTTCTTTTAAATATGTGTGGATTTCAGAGACATCATCGTGAGTGTAAATCCCTTTAGCAATTCCGCCTTGGTTCGTGATGAGGATTAAAACAAATCCCCGCTCCACAAGTATTTTCAAAGAATAAAGCACGGAGGGTAGTAGAGTGAATTCACTTATGTTTCTGGTGTAATCACCCGGATCGTGGTTGATAATTCCGTCTCTATCAAGAAAAATTGCTTTGCAGCGTGGAGGAAGATTTCCCATAAAACAAATCTACTCTTGAACCCCTTTACTTATGTATTTTTACAGTGTGAAAAAGAATTCGGGAATTTTTATTGGTGTTGACTACTCAATGTGGAGAGAGAAAGCTGAGGCTTCTTTAAAGGGTAAGTGTCTGAGCGATTTAGAAGGTGCTCGATTTGACGGCATGCCTTTGCCAATGCTTGTTCCTGAACCAGATAGTCCTTTAGTTTTGCCTCCTAAACACGTTTCTTTAAGGTCTGATTTAGGTCACGCTTGGGAAATTACATCGACGTTTTCAACTAAGAAATCTTTGATGATAGGGCTTGCCCATGGAGTTGAGAGCGTTAGAACAGATGCTCATTTGGCTGATGGTCAAGCTCTTCGTGATATGCTTTGTGATGTGAATCCTGAAATGGTTTCCCTACATATAGATGGTTATGAGACTGTTGGAGCCCTTCGGGCAGTGGTGAAATGGGCTGGTGAGTCGCGCGAAAATATGCAGGGTTCTTCTACTTGGGATCTAGGTCGTGAACTACCTAAAGCGGATCCTTCGAAATTTCTTCGCCATGTAGAAGCTTGGAACGCTGCCTTCCCTAATTTCTCGACATGGGGAGTTGACGCTTCGGTTTGGCAAGACAGAGGGATGTTGCCCCTCGATGCGATTGCTCTTTCTATAAATGCAGCGAAGTGGGGTATTCAGACTCTCCTTTCTGCAGGCCAAACTTTACATGAGGCCGCCTCCCGTTGCACAATCCGCCTAGCGAGCACGACAGATATTATCTCAACAGCCGCTGCTATTCGCGGTCTTAGAGTTGCATTTGCAACCATGATTGAAGAGCTCGGATGTGATCCTGAATCTGCTCCCTTGTGGATAGAATCTCGCACCACCTCTATTTATGGAGTGAGCGATATCATCGAAGACAATCTTCTTCGACACACTATAATGGCGTACGGAGCTGTTCTTGGTGGGGCTGACAGTATTGAGGTGAGACGCCATGATTTTATTGCCCCTGCTGAAGATGACAGCGTTGCAAGCGAGCAGGCTATACGTTGGTCTAGAAATATCCAACACATCCTTCGCGATGAAGCTATGCTTGGAAGAACGGACGATCCCATGGGAGGCAGCCATCACTTAGACTGTGCAACGAGATGGTACGCTACTGAATCACTTTCTAGATCAAAAAAAATGACTTCGCTAAAGGAGTGGAACGATGCCACGTTGCAGGGGCGTAGAGTTTGGCTTTCAGCTCCAGTATTCGTTCCTCAGGGATCAAAAAGGGGAGAAGAGGTACTCTCTGAAAATCCAGAAGATCTATTTTACCTCCTTAACCATTCTCAGGTGGAGAAAATCACTCCAACTCCTGCGAACATCCAATCAGAAAAGCTATATTCAGCCAAATCTTCTGCATTATCTGAGATCAAAACAGTTGGAACAGCCGAGGGGATAGATATTCCCATTTCATTTCCTGCGACAAATACATCCAAGCTTTCTCACGAAATATATAAGCCAGGGTTGCCGCCATATCTCGGAGGGCCTTATCCCACGATGTATGCAAGTCGCCCTTGGACCATCCGTCAGTACGCAGGGTTCTCCACGGCTCAGAAATCTAACGCGTTTTATCGTCGCAATCTTTCTGCAGGCCAAAAGGGGTTATCCGTTGCCTTTGACTTGCCCACCCACAGAGGTTACGATAGTGACCACCCTCGAGTGACAGGTGATGTAGGAAAAGCTGGTGTTGCAATAGATAGTGTAGAGGACATGAAAATCCTTTTCGACGGCATTCCCCTAGATAAGATGTCTGTTAGTATGACGATGAACGGAGCTGTTTTACCTATCCTCGCTTTCTATATCGTTGCCGCCGAAGAACAAGGAGTGAGTCAGGAGAAATTATCTGGAACAATCCAAAACGATATTCTCAAGGAGTTTATGGTTCGAAATACATTTATATATCCCCCCGAGCCATCAATGAGGATTGTGTCGGATATTTTTAAGTACACTGCCTCGAATATGCCTCGCTTTAATTCCATTAGTATTTCAGGGTATCATATGCAGGAGGCTGGCGCAACTCCAGAACTCGAACTAGCTTACACACTGGCTGACGGACTGGAATACGTGCGAGCTGGGATAGAGGCGGGGTTAGAAGTTGATTCATTCGCCCCTCGATTGAGTTTCTTTTGGGCCAACGGAATGCATCACACGATGGAGATTGCGAAGATGAGGGCGGCAAGAATTCTTTGGGCTGAAAAGATGGCAGAATTCAATCCATCAGACCCTCGATCTTCTATGCTCAGGACCCACACCCAAACCTCGGGATGGTCACTCACTGCTCAGGACCCTTGGAATAACGTTGCACGAACCGCAATCGAGGCCTTATCTGCCACTTTCGGAGGGACACAGTCTCTACATACAAACTCTTTAGACGAAGCAATTGCTTTACCTACAGATGATTCAGCTAGAATAGCTAGAAATACTCAGCTTTTATTGCAAGTAGAGGCGGGGTATACCGCTGCTGTCGATCCTTGGGATGGGAGCCGTTTGATGGAATTTCTTACAGAATCTATCGCTTGTAGAGCTTCTGAACTTATGGATGAAATTTTCGAGCTTGGAGGGATGTCTAAGGCTATAGAAGTGGGTCTTCCTAAACTTAGAATCGAAGAAGCCGCAGCTCGAAAACAAGCTCGAATAGATAGCGGAATAGACCGTATCATAGGTGTGAATATGTACAAAGTGTCTTCTGATGAAGGTGATATTGATTTTTTAAATGTCGACGCTTCTGCTGTGCGCGAATCGCAGCTTTCTAAGCTCGCACAAATTAAATCTACTCGGAATACTGACGCTGTTATTTCTTCTTTAAATTCACTGAATGAAGGAGCTAAGTCTTCTGGCAACTTATTAGCTTTAGCTGTTGATGCTGCTCGTAATAGAGCTACCTTAGGTGAGATAAGTGATGCGTTAGAGAAGGAGTTCGGACGATTTAAACCCACTGACAGAAGGGTGAGTGGAGTATTTTCAAAAGAGATGAATAACCGCAGTGATTTTAATAAAACCTTATCTCTGTCCCATAATTTTGCAAAATTGGCTGGACGACGCCCTCGTATTTTAGTCGCTAAAGTAGGCCAGGATGGTCATGATAGAGGTGCTAAAGTCGTCGCCTCTGCTTTTGCTGATCTCGGATTCGATGTTGACCTAGGCCCACTTTTTTCTACTCCTGAAGAAGTTGCACGTCAAGGAGTTGAGAACGATGTCCACATAATAGGTATCTCTACTTTAGCTGCCGGTCACCTCACTTTAATACCGGCTTTGATAAAGGCTCTTGCAGACCTTAATCGCTCAGATATTTTAGTCGTTGCTGGTGGTGTCATTCCTCCGAGTGATTGTGATTCACTTTACGATATGGGAGTTGTGGGTGTTTTCGGTCCAGGAACTCCTCTTACCACTTCTGCAACTGAGATTTTAAACGTCTTAACTTCTTCATTTTCATAAATAATTGAGGGTATGCAACCTTTTATATTTAAGGACGTCTTAAAACTGGATTTGGATTATCTAAGCCTTTTAATTATATTTTAAGTTTTACCTATTTGCATAGTTCTATGAATATTAAAGCGACTTTATTATCCCTAGCATTTATGGTGTCGATTGTTTCGATGTCTGTAATGGCTCAAAAAACACCTTTAACAGGTGTTCCCGGCGAGTTGGTCCCCGGCGAGATTATTGTAATGTTTAATGCAAAGGCTAATGTCCAAAAATTTGTAAACAATCACTCAGCGGTTGACCAAAAGAAGTCTGGGCTTAAAGTGGTGAAACAACTTTCGGATCTTTCTAATATCTATCTTTTTAGATTTAATCAAAATTTTCATGATGTAGAATTAATTCTCCGAGAATTAGAGAAGGACTCTTCTGTTCGAGCAGTTCAGTTTAATCATTATGTTGAAAACAGAGCTACAACACCTAATGATCCTAGTTTTAATCAGCAATGGCATCACGTAGAAGGAGGTGATCATGATATAGACAGTGATGAGGCTTGGGACGTTTCTACAGGTGGATATACTGCCAATGGAGATAGAATTGTTGTATGTGTTATGGAAGGAGGTGATTATTCTCACCCAGACTTAAATGACAACCACTGGACAAATCCTCATGAAATTGATGGAAATGGAATAGATGATGATGGCAATGGCTATGTTGATGATTACCATGGTTGGAATACATCGTCTAACAGTGATGGAATTTCTCCAGCTTCTCACGGTACAGCAGTTAGTGGTATGATAGGCGCTACAGGAAACAACTCTAACGGTGGAGCAGGAGTTAACTGGAGCGTAGGTCTTATGCATGTTGAATTTGGAGGATTAACGGATGCTGGTGTTGTTGAAGCTTATAGCTATCCACATGCAATGCGTAACTTATACAATACGTCTAATGGTGCTTTAGGTGCTTTCGTTGTTGCAACGAATGCTTCTTGGGGAATTGACCAAGGAAATCCTGCTAATTACCCAGTATGGTGTGCTTACTACGACGATTTAGGTGCAGTTGGAATACTCAATTGTGGCGCAACAGCAAATGCTCAGTTTGACATTGATGCTGTTGGTGATATGCCTACTGGTTGTAGTTCAGACTATATGGTAGCTGTAACTGCAACGAATAACCAAGACCAAAGAACATTCTCTGCCTACGGAGCTACTACGATTGATTTAGGTGCGCCAGGAGAAAGTGTATATCTTCCTTCTCTCGGAGGAGGTTATTCTAATACTTCTGGAACTTCTTTTGCAAGTCCTTGTGTTGCAGGAGCTATAGCTCTTGTTTACAGTTCACCTTGTGCAGACCTTGCATCAAATGCATTAACATCCCCTCAAGCTACTGCAGACTTAGTTCGTTCATTTATATTCGACGGTGTTGATCAAATTGCTCAGCTAGGTCCTGAGACTGTTACAGGTGGTCGTCTAAACGTCAACAACTCTATTATTATGGCTATGGAGAACTGTAATCCTGACTTAGGTTGTACAGATCCAATGGCATGTAATTATAGCCCAGAAGCGATTACTGATAATGGAAATTGTCAGTATTTCGATCTTTGTGAAGTATGTGGAGGGGATAATTCTTCTTGCACTGGATGTACAGATGCAGAAGCATGCAATTATGACTCAGGAAATACGATTGAAGACGATAGCTGTATCTACGGAAATGGTGTAAATATTTCAGTAGGTGGTGGTACATGGGATGATGAGATATCTTGGAATATCACTTTAGACGGAACATCTGTGGCTAGTGGTGGAGCGGTTTCACAAGACTTATGTATTGGAGACGGATGCTACGTTCTTTCTATGGGTGATAGCTTTGGAGACGGATGGAATGGAGCAACCTACACGATTACAGATATTGCGACTTCCACAGTTATTATTTCTGGTGATCTTGATAGCGCTGTTGTCGGTGATGGATCCACTACAGGAGAGGATTATTTCTCTATCAATGTAGATTCATGTGGTTTCGGATGTACTGATTCTGCTGCTTGTAACTATGACACTAATGCTTCTATAGACGATGGCTCTTGTAACTTCGATTGTAATGGTTGTATGGACATGACAGCATGTAACTACGATGAGTTCGCAACTCAAGACGACGGCTCTTGTTTAGATAATGACGATTGTGGAGTTTGTGGTGGCGATAACTCATCTTGTACGGGATGTACAAATGCAGAAGCTTGTAACTACGACCCTACAGCTTCTATAGATGATGGTTCTTGTATTATAGGTGGTTCAGGTGTTACCCTTAATCTTTTAACGGATAACTATCCAGGAGAGACCACATGGACCTTGGTCGATGCTAATGGCGGTGCCGTTGCTTCTGGGGGTCCTTATTCGGAGATAGCAACGCAAATTCAAGAAGTTATTTGTGTGGACGAAGGATGTTATACATTCACATTGTTTGATTCTTTTGGAGATGGAGTTTGCTGCGGATATGGAACAGGTTCATATGAACTCTTAGTTCAGGGTGAGGTTGTTGTATCCGGAGGAGAGTTTGCTGAAAGTGAATCGACACCTTTCTGTGCAGGGGCAGGTCAAACAGGTTGTACAGATGAATCTGCTTGTAACTATAACGCTGATGCAACTTTGGATGATGGCTCTTGTAACTTCGATTGTAATGGATGTATGGACATGACAGCATGTAACTATGATCCTTCAGCATCTATAGATGATGGAAGCTGTATCTCACCCGACCCAGTATTTGGATGTGGATGTGAAGTGGAAGCTTCTATTGTAGCAGCTGGTCTTCTCGGAATGGAAAGTTCTGAGGTATCAGAAGTTACAGGAGCAGGAACGTTAACCACTGTTACTATCAATCTTAATTGGACTAGTCTAGGGAATGGTAGCTGGCCTGCCGACATGTTAGTTCAAATAGGAGCTCCTGATGGTTCTTGCATAGAATTTGGAGGTTATAACTATGCTAGTGGAGCTTGCACAAACCTGGGAGATTATACAGTTTTCTATCCAGAAACATGGTATGCTAATGTTACAGGGACATACACTTTAGAAGTAGATTTATCTTCAGCTGGAGTTTCAGGAGATGGCGTGTGGACTGTAACGATTGTCAATGGTTGGCAAACATCAACAGGATCGGATTATGACGCAACATTTATCTTAGGTGGTATTTGTCCTGGTGAATTTGTTGAAGTCTTAGGTTGTATAGACCAAGGAGCTTGTAACTACGATGCTGGAGCAAACACAGATGATGGTTCGTGTGAATACACGTCTTGTTCAGGATGTACAGACGATATGGCTTGTAACTACGATCCATCAGCAGTAATTGAGGATGGTTCATGTGAAATGCAGTCTTGTGCTGGTTGTATGGACGACACTGCATGCAACTATGACGCTGAAGCGACAATGGACGATGGTTCTTGTGAATTTGAGTCTTGTGACTGCCCAGAGGACGTCAACGGAGATGGTGTTATATCTGTAGCGGACATCCTTGTTCTTCTAGGAGAGTTCGGTTGCACGTTAGGATGTTCAGTTGATATCAATGATGACGATGCAACGAACGTTCAAGATATATTGCTATTACTTGCAGCGTTTGGCACTAGTTGCTAATCACTCGTTATAAACTATAATATAAAAAGGGACGCCCATTGGGTGTCCCTTTTTTAGTGCTGCAATTTTTTTAAGTAGTGTTGCCAAACTTATACAGCAGAATAGCGATATATTTCAGATATAATTCTTGGACAATGAAATATTTACTTACTTCAGTGTAGATGTCTAGTCCTATGGCTGAAGCGACTACTGCTGAAGTGATGTCGTCTGCAGGGCGGGGTCTGTTGTATATCCAATCTACGAGCAAACTGTTGTCTACTTCGTTTCCGTAAACAGTAGTCCCTCTATAATCTCTAACCCAAATTGAATTTAAGTTGGTGTCAATAATCGTAATGTTATCCATGCTTACAGCGCCTCCGTAGCTCGAGTTCTGAAGGTAGGATTGTGTGCTAGAAGGGTTTTCAGAGAGTATGATTACGTGACATTCGCTTACTGAGGCAGCTACAATTTGCTTTAAAATCCCTGTGTACGAAGTCCAAGAAACGACAATTGCTTGAATTTCCTACCACTCGGCCATAGCTCTCAGATTTCCATAGGGTGGTAGAGTTGTTGTTGCTCTCTCAGAGGCTTCGGGACGTTCATATCCACTCTGTAATGCGCTAAGTTTCTCGTGTATAGTAATGTTGTGGGGGAGAGATGATGAGGATTGGGAAAAAGAGATACATGAAATGATAGCGAAGGAAAGGGCGGTAAGGAGATTTTCATAGTATGCTTAACAGTTGGATCCAAATGCGGATAACATATCTAAGACGTCGCTAACGCCTACATAGTTGCTTGAGTCTATGTCTCCTATACATGGTTCTGGTGCCAAACATCCGAAGTTGGCTAGTACGATTAAGACATCTTGTACTGTAATTGATCCGTCGCCGTTGAGGTCTTCTGGGCAGGGCGCGATAATCATGCCTGAGTTGGCGGCTAAAGGGGTGGGAGGAGTGTTCGTTAGAGGAACGAAAGTCATCCACTCAGAGTATCCATCTTCGACACGTCCGTAGCTTGTGTTTACAGGTAATGCGTCAGACCAAACCACTCTATCTATAACCCTCCATCCGAAATCATCCCAGGTAATTAAAGTGAGATCATCACAACTAGAGTCTATATGAAAAGGAGCATGTAGTGGCCCTTGTTCGAGATCGTTGTCAAGGTAGATTAGGCGATGATCGTTAGGTTCTACAGTGAATTCTGGGAATTTATATTTTGTGGGGATATCTATATTATCTGTGAGGTACATATTTACAACTGAAGCGGGAGATGCTGAGGAGTTGTAAATCTCTGCCCAGTCAGGAAAACCCCCAGAGGGATCTTGATTGAAACTGTTGTTAAGTGGCATTACCTCATTAAGAACAAAATTGGGCGATGGTAGCCAAGAGATCCAGGCTTGCCGGAGAGTACAAGGGGAGTTTATGACCGTGGGGAGAGAGACGTTATTTTCGTATGTGGCATGAACAATCCACTCTGTTGATGTAACTCCAGTTAGTACGACATCCACCTTCCAAAGTCCCGGTTCAATTTCACTTAGGGGTGAAGTGAAGCTCGAAGCGTTGTTAAGTAATATAGTGGCGATGAGGTAGGAGGGAGAGCCATATGTCTCAGCGTATATCGTTAGGGTATCGTTGTGAACTGGGGTTTTTGCGTAAGCTTGAAGGCTTCTAAGTTGATCATCTGGGTTGATTTGTGAAGTGATAGAATTTGCTCGTTCCAAAACATAAGGAGCAATGCCATTACTTATGTGGCCGCCCCAAGCTGTTGAAACAGATTGTAGGAAGTCGTTGTTGTCGAATCCGTAATCTAATGTTCTATATGTATCGTTTAGTGCGGCCGATGTACAAAGAGCGATTAGCTCGTTTCCTCGCATCGCCCAATCAGGACCATTAAATCCATCCTCAAGAGCGGCATTGATAAAAGCTCCAAGTATTTCACGGTACTCTTCAACTTCCATAAGCCGGTCGTAAAGCGGCCTGAAATCTTTGGGGGAGTAGTCGAACGGGTTCTGGTTTGCATAGTCCCCCCACCACTGTACACCTAAAGTATTATCTACGTCATACGTGAACATCATCAGCTTACCATCTTCGGGACGTTCGTACAGGTAATAGTTATTCATGTTCCCAAAATAATTATCCCAATGCCCAACTAAAATCTCAAGCGCAGCGACCTTTAGAAAATAACTCACGTCAAAGACCTGCTCAATCTCGCACGGGAGATTCTCCGTAGAAACTTCGTGAAGGATAGTAGCGAGCTCGGCTATAGCGTTATAATCTTCGCCTGTGGGATCTCCGTTTATGCCAGTTCCGCCATGTTTAAGATCGTAAACGCGTTCATCGTCCCATGGATGAGGATACATGTAATCTTCGCCATCAGATCCATTGTAACTGAGGTCGGCAGGATAAGTACATTTCCAAAGCTTGCCAAGTGGATTCATAAACCTCCTGGCTAAAAAGTTTTCATCGACATGCTCTAGATTTAGGTATAACCCTCGATACTCTCCATTTACATAAAGCTCCACATGACTATACCTTGGTGCGACCATCTCCTGTGACCTCATAAACTCCCAAGCCATTCTTGATCTCAATGCCGACGGGTCATTGTGCTCCCCGTTTAAGTTTAACTTTTCAAGACCGTTCCACTTTTGGCCATTCACAAACGTATTCATACTCACCTTAAAGGACTTCTTGCCAGCAGCCCTTGATGTATTTCCGCGAAGCCTAAATCCGACATCGTACATCGTATCTGATCCCGCAACCGAAGTGTAGATAAAAGTCGCTGGATGTTCAATATTACTTTGCTCATTGTCGGGGTGAAGAATGTAATCCCAATCCTCTGGTTCGAGAATGACCTCAATGACGGCAACCTCACTTTGCAGAAAGGCTGGACCGAACGTGGGGGAGGGAAGTGGGAAAGTTTGGGCTGAATGTTGAAGAGGAAAAACTAGAATGAAGCAGAAGAAAAGCAGCAAATATTTTTTCATATCCACAAGATACAATGCTTAGACTGTAAAGTGAGTGATCACATCACGCAATCCCCTTAGATACGAGCCTGCATCCATAGCTCCTTTGCCGGGAGGTTGTATGCGAAGTATTTCGAGTATGCCGTTTCCGTTCTCCTGCACAGATTTTCCACATCCGACATACATCCGTCCTTCATGAATTGAAATTTCACCTACCTCTAATTCACCTGAATGGTCATTAGCAGTCCGAGACTCAAGAATTTTCACAGGTATTTCTGGAGCGTCAGGTAAAGTAGTGAAAGCCCCAGGGTATGGGGCAAGGCCTCGAATATGGTTGTGTAAATCTCCTGCAGAACGCAACCATGAAATCTTTCTGTCTTCCTTAAAAAGTTTGTGTGCATCGAGGATATCGACATTTAATTCAGAAATAACTTCTGCCTGTGGAATAGCTTGCGCGACACCATTAGCTAAATCGTCTACGGTTTTTGCAAGCAAATATTTACCACTATCTAGGATACGGTCGTGTAGCGATCCAGCGTTTTCATTTGGACCTATCGGCACAACCACTTGACCTAGCATATCGCCCTTGTCGATAGATCCTGTAAGAAGGAATGTGGTGGCCCCACTTTCTGTCGCGCCAGCCATAATTGCTCTCTGAATAGGTGCGGCTCCACGGAATTGAGGCAGCAAAGAGCCATGCAGATTTACAGTCCCCATCTTAGGCATAGACCAAACTACCTCAGGCAACATTCTAAATGCTACGACCACTCCTAAATCAGCATTCCATCTCTTTAATGTTTCGAGGAATTCCTCCGAACGAAGTCGTTCCGGCTGAACGATGGGTAAGCCCCTCTCAAGCGCGAGTTTTTTAACGTCAGACTGAGTAATGATACGCCCACGTCCACGCTCTCGATCAGGAGCAGTAACTACACCTACGACTTCGTGCCTGCCCTTTAATAAAGCCTCCAAACAAGTTGCCGCAAATTCCGGCGTCCCTAAATATACGATTCTCAACTTTTTCATTTCTTACTCTTTCACTTCACTTTCACTTAAAGATTCCAGCCCCTTCTTCCACATCCCGTTTCTAAGCATTAGATAGCTTCCTATTCCGATCAATGTAAAGTACACCCATTCTACACGCCAAATAACCTCGATGGAGAAATACTGCCCGTTATATTCAGAAGTGAGGTAACTGGCAGCGCATATATAGCATCCTGCTGCGATTATTTCAATGATGAAAGCGCGTTTCGTTCCTCCTGCACCCTCAAGCGTTGCAAGGAAGAGAGTCGCAATAGAAAACCCGATAACGGCGATAAAAAGAGTATAGAACGTCTTTGCCATACTTTCTATATCTAGTGGGTCATTAAAGAAGATGCTCGCTATTGTATGGGGATAGAGAATAAAGCCATGCGTCAGAATTAAGACACCTATTATGTTTATGAGTCCTAATCTTTTAACTACTGATATGAGTTCAGAATTGCGGCCGGAGCCAATAAGCTGGGATATAACGGTACGGGTTGTTTGGGCTATGCCTGAAGCAACAACGAAGGCAAGCATAAAGGCGTTACGGCCAATATGAGAAATCTTGAGCTCGGTTGATCCTACTTTCTCCACGAAGAAGAAGAATGAAGTCCAAGTTCCGACAGTAATTAAAAGTTGGCCCATTAGCGGTCCAGATATTGCCCACCATGCACGAATAACCTCTCCATCAGGCCGTTTCGGAAGTTTAAAAAAACGAGCTTCTACCTTCAGCATTAGAGCAACAGCAACTAAAAGACCAGTTATTTCAGCAGTAAGCGATGCTCGAGCGGCTCCGATATGTCCCATAGCTTCGAAGCCTAGGTTACCTTCTATCCATGAGTAATCTAAGATGAGGTTAGTAAAAGCTGTAGTTAAACTGACAGCAAGTAGGAGCTGAGTTCTAGCTAGTCCCGTCCAGTATGCCATTATCGCAAATGTGATCCCAAAGGGGATGAATCCCCAAATACGAGTTCCTAAATACTGCTCGAAAACTTCACGAACCTCCTCGTTCGATATCAGTTCCCCAAGAAAGCCTCGATTTAAGACTAACAATATGCCAAGCATAATCACTCCCATTCCTAAATTAATAAGCCACCCCATACGTCCGGTCCGGATCTGCATAGCATCATTACCCTCTGCGTGTCTTCGTGCAACTAAAATCTGAATCCCAGTGGCGCTTCCGAAGATTACCATCCCAAATGTCAGATACGTCAGTCCAGCATTGCCGGCACCATTAATCGCCGACTCACCATCGCGAGCAAGGAAATAATTGTCGGTAAGCACAACTAAAAATTGTACAAACGTGCCGATGGAAATCGGCAGAGCGATTTTTAATAGACCCAAAGTATCTACCCTTAATTTCCCTGGCACTTGTTGGCTCATTTTTCTATGGGCATTTCAAGGCCGTATCTTTTTAAGATTTTGTCTGCAAATTTTACGGATCTAAACACCCATTTTAGTCTGAGATATTGTTTCTCATCTTCACTAAGTCCAACCCCAATCCCTTCTTCACGCACCCTTGTGCAAACCCTGTTCATCACTACGGCAGATGCAACCGAGATGTTAAAGCTTTCGGAAAATCCATACATGGGAATTTCAACGAAATCATCTACTTCAGCCATCATTTTGTCAGAGATACCTTTAAATTCAGTTCCCATCACAATCGCTACCGGTTTGTCTATGGGAAGTGTATCAGGTGTGAAGCCACCCTTGTGAGGTGATGTGGCTACGATTCGATATCCTCCCGCTCGAAGTTTTGCCAGGCAGGCAGCGTGTGGTTCTTTAGAATCTAGATATCTATGTAAGGTGAGCCACCTTGAGGCCCCCTTCGAAACGCTTCGGTTTTTAGACCAAACATTGTAACTCTCCACCATATATATATCCTGTATCCCCATTCCGTCTGCACTGCGCATGACGGCACTGGTGTTCCGGCTTTGGTATACATCCTCTAAAACCATTGCTACGTGACGCGTCCTATTTGACAGCACTTGCTCAAACTTCGCCAATCTACTCTCAGTTAAGATAGGTGTCAAAACGTCGATACACTGCTGTATTTTATTTTTAAGTACGGACATTAAGAAAAATAAATAGTGTAAAAATAAAAAGCCCCTCCCGAAGGAGAGGCTTAAGACTTTAAGTCAAATCCGAGTTAAACCACTAGGCCTGATCCTGCTTTGAATTTTACAACGTTCTTTGCTTTGATCTGAATTTCAGCACCAGTTTGTGGGTTACGACCCTTACGAGCTGGGCGGTGATTTACAGAGAAAGAACCAAAACCTACTAGAGATACGCGATCGCCTTTAGCGAGAGCACCTTTCGTAGCATCGAGGAAACCTTCTAGTGCACGACCTGAGTCTGCTTTTGAGATGCCAGCGCTTGAGGCCATTGCATCAACTAATTCTGCTTTGTTCATGTGAATGAATTTTTAATAAATTAAACAATATTGTTTCTTGTCAGTCGCAATGTATGACCACAATCCTAACACTGTCAAGGCTTAGAGGTGATTTACCCCTATTTTGTGAACAAACTAGCATCTTTTGTTAATAAAGTCGATAAAAAAGCAGATTTTCCGAGTAAAAGCAGGCAAAAAGGAGTGAAGTTAACTGTGTTTAGTCTCTCTTAAAGCCCAAATGACAAGAGCAGAAGACGCAACGATCACCGCTAATGGTCCACTTTCCCCAGAAACAACCCACTGACCTAACCCAACAATTGTCGCAACAAGTCCTACTGTCACATTTAAGATGCCTAGGAAATCAGTGTCAAACTCAGGGATTCTTTCCATCCTTATTGAGATGAGTACAACAAGATGTGCGAGTGCCGATGCCATCCAAGCTACAGCGGTAGGTGTTAGGTAAAGTTGAACCGTTGAATATAAGAATCCAATAATAAGAAGAAGACTGAGTATTTTATTTCTTGTAAGCATACTACAAAAGTACATTTATCTTCGCGGTCATGAGTATATTATATCGCCCCGAAATCAGATTTGCTGACATCGACAGCTACGGAATCGTTCACAACGCAAACTACCTCATCTATTTTGAGCAAAGCCGCATCGAACTGTTTAATACAATTTCTGCAGGTTGGGATTGGAAGAAACACGGTGTACTTGTCGCACGTCAAGAGGTCGATTATAAGCACCCTGTAAAACTTAAAGACGTTTTAGAAATTGAAATATGGATAGAGAAATTAGGGGAAAAGAGCCTTACAGTTGCTTACAATGCACACATTATTAAAGAAGACAATAAAATACTTGCTGCTTCGTCCCGAACTGTTATCGTTTGTTTCGACTTGGATTCGGGCTCAACAACTCTTATCCCTGAGCTTTGGAGACAAGCGATACATGATGTATGTTTGTTGAAAGTGTAAAAAGTACACTTCCTTAAATTAAACATCTAAAATGATGAAGCACTTCTACTTGTTTTTTGCTCTACTGTGTTTTTCGGTAACTTTTTCCGCTCAAACCTCCACAACAGTCACTTTCTCCGTCGATATGAATGGTGAAATTGTAAGTCCAGAGGGAGTTCACATTGCCGGAGGATTTCAGGGATGGGACCCAGTCGCGACTGAACTCACTGACGACGATATGGATGGAATCTACACATTCTCTCTTGACGTTGTCGGCCCAACTCTTCTCGAATTCAAATTCATTAACGGTAATTCTTGGAATTTCGTAGAGGATGTTCCCGGCGTTTGTCAAGTAGAAGATGGTGAAAATGACAACAGATTTCTTTTCGTTACAGGTATAGACGATGCTGTTGAATATAGTGTATGCTATGAAAGTTGTGCTGTCTGCGGGATGTCTACTGTTCGATTTAGAGTTGATATGTCACAAGAAACAGTCAGTGCATTAGGTATTCATGTTGCCGGTAGTTTTCAAGGTTGGGATCCTTCCACAACTGAGCTATATGATGTTGATGGCGATATGATATATGAGACGATCCAGTCTTTCATTCCAGATTCAACTCAGTCAATAGTATTCAAGTTCGTTAATGGAAATAGCTGGCTTGATCCAAACGAAAACCTCTCAGGATCTGATTGTGAAGATGGAAACGGAAATCGTCTATTTCCTCTAGATGGCGAAAATGTTATAATGTCTGTTGCTGGAACCACAACTCCAGTTTGTTACAACAGCTGTGGATCATGTGTCTCACCTTCAAGTGTAATTCTCAGAGTCGATATGACTACTCAAGCAGCAATTTCTGAAAACGGAGTGCACGTAGCTGGGAATTTCCAAGGATGGAGTCCCGGAGCTACACCACTTGATGATACTGATGGAGATGGTATATGGGAAGTTGTATTAGATATAGCTCCTGGCAACTACGAGTTTAAGTTCATTAACGGAAACGATTGGGGAGGTAATGGAGCTGGAAATATTGACAACGAGAACCCTGCTGGAGATTGTATAGCAAATGGCAACCGCACCTTATTAGTAGGAGACGAGGCTATGGTTTACGAGGCTTGTTATAACAACTGTCCTGGAGTTGCATGTATGCCTGATCCCGATGCTGCTGAAATCACATTTCGTGTTAACATGGCTGATGAGGAAACAAGTTTAGACGGAGTGTATATTATTGGTAGCTTCACTAGCCCAGCTTGGCAGTCAGGAGCTATTGCATTAAGCGACGCTGACGGAGACGATGTTTGGGAAATAACGACTGTTGTTTCTGGTGCAGCCGAGGTGTTCTATAAGTTTACAAATGGCGACCCATTCCCAGGAGGTGAAGCAGATTACACTGTTGAAGAGTCTGGTTCTGTTATGGGAGCTGATAGCGTTGAGGTAACTTTTGAATCAGAAGGTTGTGGAGTGCCAAACGGTTTCGGAGCTTTCAACCGCCTTCATACTAGAAGTGGTGCGTCTGAAATATTAGACATTGTTTGTTTCAACTCTTGCTCTGATTGTGGGGCGGACGGAATTAACACTTTTACAGGAGTTGATTTTACGGTCTTCCCTAACCCTGCGGATAACAACCTGTTGGTTTCAGTAAACAATCAATTGAACTCTGCTGACATCACAATTACTGACTCTGGTGGTCGTATTGTGTATGAAATTAAAGATTCAAATTTATCGGGGCAGGTTAACATTAATGTCAGCGATTTTTCTCCAGGGATATACCACATTACACTACTCTCATCTGATAATTTATCATTAGTAAAGAGATTGGTAGTCCAATAGATACGTCTGATTATTTTTTTAAAAAAAAACTGCCGCAGATTAAACGGCGGCAGTTTTTTGCTTCATTAATATTTTTTCGATGAACGTTAAGCTATATTTGTCCGTCAAAGTAAAATAAATAATTATCTATATGAAGCATTTGCTATTTTTTATTGGTTTAATATGTTCTTTTGTAGTCCAAGCTCAACTTACAAACATTTCAGTTGAAGCTGCTGAGGTCCACGATGGTGTAAACATCCCAGAACTTGATGGTTTTACAACCTATCACGTTTATGCTAACACAACATCTAATACAGATTTCGTGTCTTCGGTCTTCGGAGATTCAGAAAACGAATTAATTTTTTCTTCAGCGGGGACAGTTTATCATTCAGACCCTAGTTATGAATATGGTAATGAGCCTCTTACAGCTCTGTTTAGTGTGCTGCCAGAATTGGAGTGGGACAGCTGGCTTACGATAGGCATGATGACTGGATCAGATAATGGAGCACTTAGCAACGTAGGAATGGATGATGTGATGGATTCTTTTGATACAACAGGAGATTTTTACATTAACGATCCTATCGGTGGCGCTTGGTTCTACCCTGGGTTTCCATGTGGTATTACTCCTGTCGCTGAGTGTGCTAATCAATACAGTGCATTTGGAGGTGAAGACAACAAGGTCCTGTTAGCCCAAATCACTACTGATGGCTCTTTCACAGGCGTATTTAATGTTCAGGTTTTTGTTGGAGGAGACCAAGAAAACTCAGTTTATCATTCGGGTATTGGTTTCAGTACTGATCCCAATGATGTTTTCGGATGTACTGACGTCACGGCTACTAACTTTAACTCAGAAGCTACAGTTGATGACTTCTCTTGCACACTTCCTTGTTCTCTTACATTGGTAGTAGATTCATTATATAGTCCTACTTGCTATGGCTATAATGATGGAGCGTTATTTATATCTTCCACAGGTGCTCAAGGTGCAGATGATTATTACTTTGGAGTAGATGATGAAGTTGCTTCAAACTTCGGGTATTTTAATAACCTTATAGCTGGAGATTACTATGTTGAGGTTGTTGATGGTGTTGGATGTATATCTTCAGCAACTGTTACAGTTCCTGAAACTGAAGCAGTTACTCTTACTGCTACCTTAACTCAAGGGATATCTTGTTTCAATATGAACGATGCTACTATTGAGGTCTCTAATGCTATGGGCGGAAGTGGTTCTTTGGGATTTTACCTTTTGGGTTTTCCTGAGACGGTTTCACCTAGCACTGTGTTTTCGGACCTAGGAGCTGGAGCATATTCTGTTGTCGCGATAGATGAGAACGGATGTTCTGGAATGTCCTTCGCTACTTCTGTTAACAACCCTCCTGAAGTTCATGTCCAAATCTTGAATTCTTCACCGGCTTCTTGCGCAGACGGCATCGCTGACGGATTTATTACTTGTGCTGCTTGGGGTGGAGCTGCTCCTGAAACATTGGTTTTGTCAGTTGATGGAGTCTCTGTAACTAGTCCTATATCAGTTACTGCAGGAACGTATAGCGTTATAGCTACTGACGTAAATGGTTGTATTGCTAATAGTGATGAGTGGGATAATTCTCCCGTTGTTATTGGTCCTGATGCAATAGACATAAACGCTTCATCTAATCCAGTAGCTTGTACAGATGATGCTAATGGATCTATATCATGGGCTCCGGTAGGTGGAGTTGGAAACTTTACTGTAGTGGTAGATACGTCTGATGTTACTGGCTCGACAATGATGGATCTCGCTCCTGGTATTTACAATATTATTGTAACAGATGGTAACGGTTGTACAAACAACGAAGACGTCGAGGTTTTGAATGCCGCTCCTATAGTAGCAGCTTCTGTAGTTACTGCTGCTTCTTGCAACGGTTTGTCTGATGGTATAGTTGATTTAAGTGCAACTGGAGGAACGGGAATGTTCCAGCATAGTGATGATGGGAATACCTTTATTGAGGGGGCTGCATTTGATGGCCTTTCTGCAGGTGACTATACTTTCTATGTTCAAGATGAGAATGGGTGTATTTCTGAAGTTGATGCTTCAGTGACTGAGCCAGAACCCATCGAAATTAGCGGAATCGTTTCTGAGGGAGAGGATACCGGAAATGCCGTAATAGATATTAGCGTTACTGGCGGTACTCCTGGTTTCTCGTATGTGTGGACAGGTCCAGGAGTTGATGGCATAACAACAGCTGACCTTGAAGGTTTAAGTACTGGTTCATACATTGTAGAGGTTACTGACGCAGCGGACTGTTCAATGTCAACTTCTTTCAATGTTGTAACAAGCTTATACGAACTTGAAGGTGGTGTAGAAGCGAAGGTTTACCCTAATCCGAGTTTAGGCCTATTCAATATTTCTATGACCGGATTTACAGAAGGAGATGTTGATTTCACTATTGTCGATGCTCGTGGTCGCCAGGTGACTTCAGGTAATTGGTTGGTGTCTAGCTCTTCGTTTGAAGCCGTTCTTGATCTTAATGGTCTCGAAAATGGTCTTTACCGTCTAAGTTTTATTGCAAACGGTATTCCTTCTTCAATACAATTAGTTATTGCTAATTAATTCAAGACTTTAATAATATAAAAGAGGGAAGCTTAGGCTTCCCTCTTTTTACGCCTTGATTTTTTGTTTAATCAGTAATTATATCTTAAACCTATAAGTAATCAACATTATCAACTATGTTTAAGTCGATTTACATTGTTAGAATGTGTAGGATTATGAGTTTATTAGGTCCGTTAGACATTATGCATTCAATTTTATCTTCAAGATGTTGATATTTTGTTGTGAATTTTAATTAAATAGCTATGTAAAGAGCATCATAGATTTAGTAAATTGCTTGTTGAAAATCATTACATTAATCACTACCATGAGATTATTTACACAATTATCTTCTTTAGTTTTCCTTTTTCTAAGCTTTACAATGCAAGCTCAGGATCCTTACACTTTGACCGTTGAGTCGAGTGAGTCAACTGTTACAACAGGTACTACATACCGTTTTTATGTAGAGATGGTTCATCCGACTGACAAGTTTAGTGCAGTTTTCGGGCATAACGATTCACCTCTTACAATATCTGCTCCTGCTGGAGTGTTTAACTCTGAATATAATTCGAGCTGGAGCGCATCTGGATTAAATCCGACTTTTTTACCCTTGTTTCCAGATATGGCGGCAGATTCTTATGCAACAATAGGATTAGATGGTCCAGCAAGTAGTTCTGGTGTTAATGAAGCAGCTGACCCCTCTCTGGTTGAAGATACTGCCCAGCCCCTATCTCCATTTTTTGAGGATAATGGAAGTACAAGTGTAGAAATAAATACTTTGGTAGGTTGCTCTTATTACGTTCTGAATACAGCTTCTAATAGCCTTGCTGGCGACGATTTGAGGGTGCTTATCATGCAGGTTACAACTTCTGGCAGTCTAAGCGGAACAATTAATTACCAAGTTTTTCCTTTGGGAGTGGGAGCAGACAATATTTCTATTACTGCTAGCTTCTCTGAAGGTGGTGGTGAAGTCGAAGGTTGTATGATAGAACAGGCGTGTAATTATGACCCTTTGGCTACTATTTCTTGTAGTGATTGTTGTGACTTCGAATCTTGTTTGTCTTTTGGTTGTACGGATAATGATCCAACTACCGCTGGTGGTGTGGCGTGTAATTACGACCCTGAGGCTGAATACGAAGATGGAACTTGCGTCTATGCACAAGCCCCTTATGATTGTGATGGAGAGTGTGTGGTGGATGCCGATGGCGATGGCGTTTGTGATGTTAATGAAACTTACGGATGTACGGATTCTTCAGCATGTAACTACGATGATAGTGCTACAGAAGATGACAGTACTTGTACATATGCAGTAGCTCCGTACAACTGTTTTGGACTTTGTGTTAATGATGCTGATGCCAATGGTATTTGTGATGAATTAGAGGGCCCAGGTTGTACAGACCCTACTTCTTGTAACTACGATTCATTTGCGACTGTAGATGATGGTAGTTGCGTGACAGGTGCCTATGGTTTAGATGTTGATGTTGTTATGGAACACACAGAAGGAGTTCTTGCAGGGCAAACTACTTATAGATTATATGTGACGACTCCTAACGCAAATGATTTCTTATCGTCTGTTTATGGTGATGTTGATTATCCTTTAAACATCAGTACATCATCTAGTTTTTACCAGAACGGATTCGGTGGTTTTTTAGGTTCTGATATCAACCCGCTTTTATATAGTGCTTTCCCAGAATTAGAGTATGACAGTTGGCTTTCTATAGGTTTAGATGAGGGAGCAGGTGATGGTGAAGAAGCTCCTGCTTTGAGCCCTAGCTTTCCTTCTGCTGACTTCGAGAATGGTGGAAATTTAGAAATTAATAATGTTCTTGGTGGCGCATTGTACGTTACCAACCCCTTAACTACTTCAAACGCTTTCTCTGACTCAAATCAAAGAATTTTAGTTGCTCAATTAACTACTGACGGCACTATTTCTGGAGCCATTTGGGTACAGATGTTTAACAATGGTGTGAGTTCTGATGACACACGTTTAGAATTAACGTTTAATGGTACCACTGGAACAGTTGCTCCATCTTGTGGTTGTACTGATATGACAGCTTGTAACTATGATTCTACTGCAACAGATGATGATGGCAGCTGTATTGGTATTGCTGATGGGGAATGTGACTGTGACGGAAACGTACTAGATGAGTGTGGTGTTTGTGGCGGATCCGGAATTGCTGATGGTGATTGCGACTGTGCAGGTAACGTTCTAGATGAGTGTGGAGTTTGTGGCGGTGATAACTCTTCATGTGAAGACGATTGTGGTGTTCCAAACGGAGACGGCTCTTCTTGTGCTGACTGTTGTGGTGTTCCAAACGGAGACGGTTCAACATGTGACGGAGTTTGTGGGGCTTGTGGTGATGACACTTCATGTTTAGACGATTGTGGTGTTCCAAACGGCGATGGATCTTCATGTGCTGACTGTTGCGGTATTCCAAACGGAGACGGAACTACATGTGACGGAATTTGTGGAGCTTGTGGAGATGACACTTCTTGTTTAGATGCTTGTGGTGTTGCAAACGGAGACGGTTCTTCTTGTGCTGACTGCTGTGGTGTTCCAAACGGAGACGGCACTTCATGTGACGGTGCTTGTGGTGCATGTAACGATGATACTTCTTGTTTAGACTGTGCTGGAGTTGCAAACGGTGATTCTACTTTAGATGAATGCGGCACTTGTGATAACGACACAACGAATGACTGTGTACAGGATTGTAATGGAGATTGGGGTGGTACAGCTGTAGTAGATGATTGTGGAGTTTGTGGTGGAGACAACTCTTCTTGTTTAGACTGTGCTGGAGTTGCAAACGGTGATTCTACTTTAGATGAATGCGGCACTTGTGATAACGACACAACGAATGACTGTGTACAGGATTGTAATGGAGATTGGGGTGGTACAGCTGTAGTAGATGATTGTGGAGTTTGTGGTGGAGACAACTCTTCTTGTCTAGACTGTGCTGGAGTTGTAAACGGTGATTCTACTATAGATGAATGCGGCACATGTGATAGTGATCCAACGAATGACTGTGTACAGGATTGTAACGGAGATTGGGGTGGTACAGCTGTATTAGATGATTGTGGCGTTTGTGGTGGAGACAACTCTTCTTGTACTGGATGTATGGACGAATTGGCCACTAACTTCAATAGTGATGCTACAATACCAAATAATGACTCTTGTTGTTATTTAGTGATTACTTCAGCATCCATAACTTACAATGACTGGGGTATAGGTTTAGGAACTGTGGTTACAGAAGGTGGGGAAGGTGAGGTAACAATTGTTTGGACAGATGCGGATGACGTGATAGCTACTAACACTGATTCATTAGCGTATTCTTCCTATACAGTTACAGTCACTGATTCCAATGATTGTTCAGTTATTGTAGATGCAACACAGACGGAATTGAACGACATAGATCCTCTGGCCTTTGGTCTTTTTCCAAATCCGACAACAGGAGCGATCACGTTGCAGGTTAGCACAGAGATGCATGATGTTAACATGCAGGTTTTTGATGCTACAGGTAGAGTTGTATTTACTCAAAGCAATTTGATTGTTCAAGGTTCTATAAGCCTTGATTTTTCTAACCTGTCAACAGGTACATACACGATAATGCTTAATAATAATAACGGAGTGTCCGTTCGTAGATTATCTATTCAGCATTAATTATTTAGGGGCAGGTTCCTCTATATTGATCGAAGAAAATAAAAAAAAGCTCAGGCCATTTAGGTTTGAGCTTTTTTCTTTAACAAGAATAGTTGTTTATTTGTTTGGAAGAGAACTGAGCTATTTTTTGAATGCCTGAATTGCCTTCCTTGTAAAATCACTTAAGACTAAGCGACCAGAGATAGAAGCACGATCATTGAGCAGTGTATCCCAATTCTCAGTACCTGACCAAAGAACTTTCTTTAGTTCAGACATGGCCGCAGGAGAGCTTGAGGCAAGGTGTTTTGCCAATGTGTCAATAGCAAGATCCATTTTTTCAGATGAGTCAAACACCTCAGAATAAAGTCCATACTGTGCCGCCCAATCAGCTGTTTTCCAGGATGAAGCATCTATAGTTAGTTGAGAAAAACCAGATGTGCCAAGCTTACGCTCTACAGCTGGTCCCACAACAAATGGTCCTATACCTATAGCAAGCTCAGATAGTTTTATAGAAGCGAATCTAGTTGCGAAACAGTGATCTGCTGCTGCTGCAAGGCCAACACCGCCACCAACGGCTTTTCCTTGCACTCTGCCTAATACAAATTTAGGACAGGTTCTAATCGCATTTATAACGTTAGCAAATCCACTAAAGAATCGAATGCCTGTATCCTCATTGTCAATGGCCAATAATTCATCAAAGCTTGCTCCAGCACAGAAAGCTCGATCTCCCTCAGATTTTAGAATAATTACACGAACGTTATTAGCTTCACCTGCATTGCGGATAGCATCAGAAAGTTGACTTAGTATATTTCCAGGTAAACTGTTAGAAGCTGGGTGGAAAAACGTTATTGAGGAAATCCCATTGTTTACTTCAGACTTAACGAAACCATCACTTATGGAATTCCCTGAAGTGCTCATTATGATCTGTCGGAAAGTGATACAAAAGGTCTTGCATTTGCTCCTTGGTATACCTGGCGAGGTCTTCCAATAGGTTCAGACTGTTCAGTCATCTCTTTCCATTGTCCAATCCATCCTGGCAGACGACCTAATGCGAACATGACGGTAAACATATCAGTTGGTATACCTAATGCACGATAAATTATTCCAGAGTAGAAATCTACGTTAGGGTAGAGGCCTCTCTCAATGAAATACTCATCGTTTAGAGCTACTTGTTCTAATTCTTTAGCGATATCTAAAATAGGATCTCTTACTCCGAGAGCTTCAAGAACCTCATCTGCCGCTACCTTAATAATAGTAGCTCTAGGGTCGAAGTTTTTGTAAACACGATGACCAAACCCCATCAAACGGAAACTGTCGTTTTTATCTTTTGCTTTGTCAATCCACTTCTGAAGACCACCACCATCGCGACGAATCTTCTCGAGCATCTCAATAACAGCTTGGTTAGCCCCTCCGTGAAGTGGACCCCAAAGAGCTGCAATTCCAGCTGAAATAGATGAATATAAATTAGCTTGAGAAGATCCAACTACACGTACAGTAGCCGTTGAACAGTTCTGCTCGTGATCTGCATGAAGTATGAGTAGTTTGTTAAGCGCACGCTCCACAACGGCGTTCACTGTGTAATCTGCTGTAGGGAGTCCAAACATCATCTGTAGGAAATTCCCACAGTAGCTCAGATCATTCTGTGGGTACATTGTAGGTAGGCCTTTATTATGCTTGTAGGCTTTAGCTGCAAGTGTAGGAAGCTTTGCGATTAAGCGGTGTATTGTTTTCTCAATATCAGTAACTGATCTATTTGAATTTTGAGATTCAGGGTAAAAAGTGGATAGACTGGCTATCATAGAAGATAACATCCCCATAGGGTGAGCCCCCTGAGGGAAAGCGTCAAAAAAACGCTTCATATTTTCATGAACTAGCGTGTGCTGAGTGATAGACTCGTTGAAGTATGCCAATTCATCCTTATTAGGGAGTTCGCCGTAAACAAGTAAATATGCAACCTCAAGGAAAGTAGCGTTCTCAGCAAGCTCTTCAATGCTGTATCCGCGGTATCGTAGGATGCCATTCTCTCCATCTAGGTAGGTGATTGAGCTTTGTGTGGAACCTGTGTTTTTAAACCCAGGGTCAATAGTGATGTACCCTGTTGTAGCACGAAGTGTACTTATGTCAATAGCTTTTTCGTTTTCAGAACCAGTAATAACAGGGAGTTCAATTTCCTTTCCGTCAAGAATTAGTTTTACTGTATCACTCATTTTTTCGCTATTTATTTTTTCTGTTGTGTGCCAAAGATGTCAATGTCCACTTAAAAAAGTGGGATGCAAATATAACGAAATCAACAGTCTAAATGCAATAACTTAAATCAAAAGAGTTGATCACCAAGTGCCAACAAAATCAGAAGAGTATTTATCCCACAATGGTTGCATCTTTTCTTGTGGGATATCACTCTGATAAACATCATTAAAAAATGTAAGCAAAACCTGAAGTTGACGGGGCTGCTTGTATCCGGAGATAGGTGCTATAACATTCAACTCTTCATCGAAATAAACGATAGTAGGGTACGCTGAGACCTTTAAGGCTAAGGATAGTTGGTGCACTCCATTGCGTCCTTTGCTATTTGGGTTGTAATTGGGATTGCTGTAAACCTCTCCTTGAAACGTCGTAGGGTCTGGGCTTTCAGCGTCAAATTTCACACAATAATAATTTTTATTTACGTATTCGATCAAGCTCTTATTTGTAAAGGTATTTGCCATCATCATCTTACAGGGGCCACACCATTTGGTGTATACATCCATCATGACTTTTCGAGGCTCATCTTTGAGCGCTTCTGTCACTTCTTCAACGGTCATCCAATTTATTTTTGCTTCCTGAGCATTAAATTCTAAGTTAGAAAACCAAACCAGTACTAGAGAAGCAATTAAAAGACGCATCATTAATTATTATTTATAAGGTTGCAATTTACAAAATAAAAAAGATGAAAGATGTTTATTACATTCATAGTTGTATTTTGCACAGAATTATAAATTAAAAATCATGTCTTCAACATCAATCCCGGCCCATCAAAAAGAACTGTTTGGTCACCCAGTAGGTCTTTACGTTTTGTTTTTCACAGAAATGTGGGAGCGTTTTTCATACTATGGAATGCGAGCTATTCTCGTTTTATACTTGGTTACTGAGACTAAAGAAATCAACCCTGGATTAGGTTGGACAGATGGGGATGCGCTTGCTCTCTACGGTTGGTACACGATGATGGTATATGTTATGTCTGTTCCTGGCGGATATATCGCAGACAAATTTTTAGGCCAAAAAAGATCAGTTCTCATCGGTGGTATTCTCCTTTTAATAGGTCACAGCACTTTAGCGATTGAACAAATGTGGGCTTTCTATACTGGACTTGTTTTCATTGTGTTAGGGGTTGGTATGTTAAAACCTAATATCTCAACCATGGTTGGGGGGCTTTATAAGCAAGGAGATATAAGAAGAGATCAAGGGTTTACAATCTTTTATATAGGTATTAATGTAGGTGCGTTTTTATCGAGTTTAATAGTAGGGTATGTGGGTGAGGTTCATGGATGGCACTATGGATTCGGGCTCGCGGGAATAGGAATGGGGTTAGGTTTGTTACAGTATGTATTTGGCCTTAAGTACCTCAGTCAGGTGGGAAACTATTTAGGAGACTCTAAGGATGAAAAAGAGGTGATGAAAGCTCCGTTGACGAAAGTTGAGAAGGATAGAATTGCAGTTCTTTTAATCTCATTCCTCCTAGTGATATTGTTTTGGGGAGCTTTTGAACAGGCGGGAGGGTTAATGAATATCTATACCATGGAGAATACTGACAGGTTTATTGGTGATTGGCAAGTGCCTGCTTCATGGTTCCAGTCTATCAATGCTATGTTCATTATATTCTTTGGAACTTCTGTTGCCTTGTTTTGGGCAAACAGGAAGTTAAAAGGCAAAGTTTCATCTTCTCTATTTAAAATGATTGTTGGATTAGTCATTATGGGGGTTGGCTTCTTCTTTATGACTGGAGCGACTGCTCAATATGAGTCAACTGGTAGTTCTGCGATGTACTGGTTGGTATTTGCATATTTGTTTCATACGATAGGAGAGCTTTGCCTCTCTCCAGTAGCATTGTCATTTGTTACAAAACTGGCTCCTGTAAAATATGCTTCGATCATGATGGGGATATACTTTGCCATGACAGGGTTTGGGAGTAAACTCGCTGGTCTTTTAGGCGAGTGGTCGTCAAGTTTAGGGGCCTTTACTATATTTACAGGTATTGCCGTAACATGTGTAGGCGTTGGTGCTATCGTTTTAATGCTGAGACCCAAGCTTGAGGCATTGACTCACGGAGTTGAAGATGAAGAAACTTTAGTTAGTTAAAGAATAACTGAAATAAATAATCGGGGTGGCTCTGCAATTGCAAAGTCACCCCGATTTCGTTTAAATAAACTTAGTACTATACGCCTTAGAAATTTTCCTTCACGAAATCCATCATCATATTGAAAAGATGTATTCGCGTATTTCCCCCGTATATACCGTGGTTGCGATCAGGATAAGCAAAGAAATCGAAATCTTTATTTGCAGCCACTAAAGCGTTCACCATCTCCATAGAGTTTTGGAAGTGGACGTTGTCATCCCCTGATCCGTGAACAAGTAGAAGGGCTCCTTCAAGTTTGTCAGCATGGTTTACCGGACTATTGTCTTCGTACCCGCTCTCATTTTCTTGAGGGGTTTGCATAAATCTCTCAGTGTAAACGGTGTCATAGTATTTCCAGTTTGTGACTGGAGCAACTGAGATGCCAGCGCTATAAACTTCAGCACCTTTAGTCATGCAAAGTAGCGTCATAAACCCACCATAGCTCCATCCTTGAATCCCTATTCTATCAGCATCTACGTATTCTAAGTCACCTAAGTATTTAGCGAAATCAATAAAGTCTTCAGTCTCTAATTTCCCCAATTCTTTATATGTACTGTGCTCGAATTTGCGTCCCCTAAGAGGAGTTCCTCTTGGATCGACCGATACAACGATGTAACCTTCTTGAGCTAAATATTGATACCACATCAGGTTTGATCCACCCCAACTGTCTGTAACGGTATTCACTCCTGGGCCTCCGTAAATGGCTACGTAAACGGGGTATTTTTTAACAGCGTCAAAATCAGGCGGTAAAATCTTCCAACAATTTAACTCAGTTCCAGAAGAGTTAGAAAATGAAAAGAATTCTTTTTCTGAGTAGTCATATTCGCTGAGCGTGTTCTTAAGATCCTCATTGCTTTTAAGCGTTCTTACAACGTTGCCTTTTCTATCCCTTAACGTGAAGATAGGCGGATTATTGGCATCGCTATGGTTGTGAATTCTATACGAGAAGTTGGCAGAGAAGTTTGCACTATGATGCCCTGGTGTGTCGTCTAAAGTTAGAATTTTACCACCAAAATCAACAGAGTGTAGGTGTTGTTGAGTTGCACCTTGCATAGATGAGCTGAAGTAAATTTTCTTTTTAGATTCGTCATAACCCATGAATTCAACAACGTCCCATTCTCCTTTCGTTAATTGCTTAACACTCCCATCATATCCAAATTTATAGATGTGGTTAAAACCATCTCTTTCGCTAGTCCAAAGAAAGGATTTGCCATCTTTCAAGAAGATGAGGTTATCGTGGATATCGATATAGGTTCTTGTTGTCTCTTTGAAAACCTCTTTAGTATCTATGCGATTGTTAGACAATTCACCTTCTGTAAGGTAGAATCTTAGATCGTTTTGGTGTCGGTTCATCGTAAAGACGCATAGCTGCTCTGCGTCTTTAGTCCAAAAGAATCTAGGTATGTAGTGCGCTCTATTATTTGTCGCCACTCCGTGATTAATCCCAGTACTTAGCTTGTGGATGTATACCTGCACATCACTGTTTACTTCCCCAGCTTTTGGGTACTTGAAAGTGTTGAGTTCCGGGTATAGTCCACCGTACATAGGCATGTTCATCTCCTTAACTGCACTTTCATTAAACCTGTAATAAGCGAGTCTCTCACCGTCAGGCGACCACTTCATTCCGTTGTCATCACCGAATTCCTCTTCGTAAACCCAGTCAGTAGCTCCGTTGATAATGCTATTGGCTTGTCCGTCAGTTGTTACTTGTGTTTCAGTTCCGTCGATAAGGTTTGAAATAAAAACATTGTTATTTCTTACAAATGCAACCTTATCTGCAGAAGGAGAGAATGTCGCAAGGCGCTGTTGGCCTTTAGAGAAATCTGTTAATGGCTTAGCTAGCTCATTTGAATGTGTATCGTAGATGTAGAAATCTGCATAAAACGAATGTCTATATAGTTGGTTCGTGTTTGTAGTGAGAAGTATGAACCTCTCGTCAGCACTGAAGAAGTAGTCATTAATGTATTCTCGGGCATCTTCAAAAGCTTGAAGTGAAGTAACGATGGTTTTTACCTTTTTGCCAGACTTATATGAATACTTGACTATTGAAGACCCTTCAACCTCATCAAAATCACTCGTTGTGTAATGAGTGCCGTCTGTCATGGATCTTACTCCCCAAACGCCTTCTGATCGGAATTCTCCACTCCATATTTTTTCGTTTGAGAAGGTTTGGGCTGAAGAAGAAAAGTTGAAAAAGAACGTACTTAAAGCTAGAGATAATGTAACTGTCTTTGAAAAATGTTGATGCATCTTAAATATCATATTAATTGGGGGTTACTTTTGGCAGCGTACAAGATAGTAAATCGATAACGTCTATGAGCAATGCTTATAAATTATAGAGATGTTTTTCAAAATATTTTACCACCCGAAAGGCTGCATTTTGAGGGTGAGATCATGGAATCTCACTCTAGGGATGAAACAGAAGACTTTCATTTTAGACCTGGAGTGGTTGCAGAACCTGTATCTACAACGGAGGTTTCTGCATTAATTAGGATGGCTTTCGAGCATGAAGTGCCAGTTACAGCTGGAGGTGCAAGAACTGGACTTAGTGGTGGGGCCCTTGCCATTCAAGGAGGCCTTGTTTTGTCGTTAAGGAGAATGAATAAGATTTTACTTATAGATGAGAAAAATCACCAAGTGATTGTTGAGCCTGGGGTTATTACTGAAGTGCTCCGAAATACAGTTTCCGAGAAAGGTTTCTTTTACGCAGTCGACCCAGCTTCTCAAGGGACTTGTACTATAGGGGGGAATATAGCCGAGAATAGTGGTGGTCCACGGGCGGTGAAGTATGGGGTAACCAAGGATTGGGTTTTAAACCTAGAGGTGGTCCTTCCTGATGGTCGAGTTATAGAAACGGGTGCAAACACTTTGAAGAACAGTACTGGATATAACCTAACGGGGCTTATTGTAGGAAGTGAGGGGACCCTGGGTGTGGTCACGAGAGCTACTCTTAAGCTTCTCCCTTTGCCAAGATTTCAAGCTCTCATGCTTGTTCCATTTACAAGTGTCACTAACGCATGTAAAACTGTGTCCGATATTTTCAGATCTGGAGCGATGCCAAGCGCAGTTGAGTTTATGGAACATGATGCTATGGTTTTGACTCAGAAATTTACAGGCAATAAAGACATCTCAGTCAATCCAAATGATCAAGCATACTTGCTGATTGAGGTAGATGGGTTTTATGAATCTGAGATCATGCCTCAGTGTGAAAGAATACTTTCAGTTCTAGAAGAAAATGGTTCGGGTGAAGTTCTATTTGCTCAGTCGGATTCGGAAAAGGAAAAGCTTTGGTATTTAAGACGAAGGGTAGGAGAGGCAGTCAAGGCTTCGAGTATTTATAAGGAAGAGGATACAGTAGTCCCACGCGGGATGTTGCCTGATCTGATGGTAGCAGTGAAGTCAATCGGGGAGAAATATGGATTTAGGTCTATTTGTTATGGTCATGCTGGAGATGGAAATCTGCACATCAATATTTTAAGGGACGATTTAAGTGATCAGGTATGGTCTGAAGAATTAAATAAAGCTATTCGGGAATTGTTTGATGTAGTGGTTGCAATGGGAGGCACTTTAAGCGGCGAACATGGAATAGGCTTAGTCCAAAAGGACTTTATGGACATCGCTTTCTCCCCGGACGAGTTGTCTATTTTAAAAATGATAAAAAACGGATTTGATCCCAAAGGAATCATGAACCCAGGAAAAATGTTTCCAAACTCGTGAATGTGAATATTCTGATTTTAAGTGCGTCAAAAGTGTGAATTGAAAGACTAACTTTCATTTTTAAATTAAGATTATATAAGATGGCTCAAGATTTATTGAAAGGGAAAAAAGGAATAATTTTCGGTGCGCTGAACGACATGTCGATCGCATGGAAAGTTGCTGAGCAAGCCGTTGCTCAGGGAGCAGAAATTGTGCTTACGAATGCGCCTATTGCTATGCGCATGGGGACAATTAACGAACTCGCTGCAAAATGTAACAACTGCCCTATAATACCAGCGGACGCAACCAGTGAAGAAGACATTCAAAAACTGTTCGAAGGAGCGATGGAGCATTTTGGTGGAAAGATAGACTTCGTTTTGCACAGCATAGGGATGAGCCCTAACGTTCGCAAAGGCCGTCACTACACAGACTTAAACTATAAGTTTTTACAAACGACTCTTGACGTCAGTGCTATTTCTCTTCATAAGACGCTCGCGACAGCTAAGAAACTCGATGCACTGAATGATTGGGGTTCTGTAGTCGCTCTGACATATATTGCAGCCCAAAGAACTTTCCCTGATTATGGTGATATGGCTGATGCAAAATCTCTCCTTGAGAGTATCACAAGAAGTTTCGGATATCACTACGGAGTTGCGAATAAAGTTAGAGTCAATACGATTTCTCAATCTCCCACCATTACAACGGCTGGTTCAGGTGTAAAAGGATTCGATGAATTCATCGCTTATTCTCAATCAATGTCTCCTCTAGGCAATGCTGATGCTGTATCATGTGCCAACTACTGCATCACGATGTTCAGTGATTTAACTCGCTATGTAACCATGCAAAATTTGTTCCACGATGGAGGGTTCTCTAATACAGGCGTTAGCATGGAGGTGATTTCTAAGTTCGCGCCTGAAGAGAAGTAAATTTATAAAAGAGAAGTAAATTCCCTGCGTCCTACTTTCTGAGTAATAAGATCTTTTCGCATATCCCAACCTCTTGCTGGACAATATTCTCGACCGTAAAAAATGATTTGCAGGTGTAGTTTATTCCACTTCTCCCGTGGGAATAACCTCTTGGCATCTTTCTCCGTTACAACCACGTTTTTTCCAGTCGATAATCCCCATCTGTACATTAGCCGTTGTATATGTGTGTCCACGGGGAATGCCGCTACCCCAAACGCTTGTGCCATGACCACCGAAGCGGTTTTATGTCCCACACCCGGAAGTTCTTCTAAATCCTCAAAGCTCTCAGGAACTTTTCCCGAATGCTTTTCAACTAAAATCTCTGACAGCCTATGAATAGCTGCAGATTTACGAGGTGATAATCCGCAAGGCTTTATAATCTCACGAATTTGCTTTACATCTTGCATCATCATGTTTTCTGGAGTAGAAGCAAGTTTAAAAAGCGCAGGCGTAACAGTATTCACCCTCTTATCTGTACACTGAGCTGAAAGCAAAACGGCAATCAGTAGAGTGTATGCGTCGGTATGATCTAGTGGCACGAGGGTCTTAGGGTACAAACGCTCGAGTTCATTCATGATGAATATAACTTTATCAGACTTATTCATGTCTCTCAATGCTTTAATCAGTCTGAACTTCGGTCCCGGCTGAGTGACTTGTGAAAATAAAGCTCTCTTCACAATTTTTGACGTGTAAATCAACTACATTTTCTTGATCGTCATAAACTTCAAAGAACATATTCACACTTATATAATAATTCCTATTGTACACTGCAAAGGGGTCGGATTCTAAATACAAATAGCAAATATCGTAATCGTATTCAAACCCTATGTATTTTAAATTGACATTTCGTGATCCATTTTCATATCGAATATGATCTATTAAATAATCTGCCACCAAGGAGTCAGTTTGCTCGTGCTGGTTTTCTGATCCGATTTCAAGTTCTAGACCATCATGTGATCTCTCAATTGCAAGTTCAAGGTCGTCCGTAAAGACATTCATCACAACCTGGAGAGTCTGAGTCTCCTCGTTGTAGTCCATGGTTGTTTTGGTAAAGTGAATATCATGGGTAGAACTTGCGAGAAACATGCACATAAGTATTACTCTAATCATGTGTTAAAGGTATATATTTATGGCATGGAGGCAATGGATATTTTCGCTGATGAAAGAGCAAGTGAGCTGCTCGTAAGATTAAAAAGTGCTAAAAGAATAGTTCTCACCGGCCACAGAGGGCCGGATGGAGATGCTGTAGGTTCTACTTTAGCACTTTGGAATCACTTTAAAGAACAGGGGATAGCGTCAACCGTTGTTTTTCCTGATGCGTACCCGAAGTTTATTCATTGGATGAATGGGCACGAAGAAATTGTACTTCACTCTGAGCAGCCTGAGCTCGCGGATGAGCTTGTAAAGGAGGCCCAAGTTCTCTTTATTCAGGATTACAATGATCCTTCAAGAGTTGGTGATTTACAGCATGCGGTTGAAAATACAGAAGCTTTCACGGTAATGATTGATCATCACCAAAGACCTACCGATTTTGTCGATTTGATGTTCTCAGATGAGAAAAGCTGCTCTACATGTGAAATGATTTACAGGTTGATCAAGCGTTGGGGTCAAGCTAGTAAACTTTCTATAAATACTGCATCTTGTATTTATTGTGGGATCATGACTGACAGTGGCTCTTTCAGATTTCCATCGGTTTCTTCTCGAACTCATCTTATAGCTGCTGCATTAATAGAGACAGGCATGGATCATTCGGTTATTCACGCTAGAGTTTATGACACAAGTCGTGAGGACAAGCTTAAACTTGTTGGTTATGCTTTGAGTGAAAAACTTCAAGTTTTCCCAGAATATCATGCTGCTATTATTTCATTGTCTTTAGCTGAGCTAGAGAAATTTGGTTATGAAAAAGGCGATACAGAAGGCCTTGTTAATACAGCTCTTAGTATTGAAGGAGTTAATTTTGCTGCTTTTATTTACGAGTCGACTGATAGAATAAAAATGAGCTTCCGGTCGATAGGGGGGTTCAGCGCCAGTGACTTTTCAGATAAGTATTTCGGTGGTGGTGGCCATCACAATGCTGCTGGCGCAGCTTCATCAGATTCTTTAGACCAGGTTGTCTCTAAAATCATAAATCTTCTTCCTAATTATTCTAAAGATCTTGATTATCCAGCTCCCTGATCCAGCCAAACAGGGATTGCTTTATCTAACATTTCATATACACTTTCAAAACCACTGTCACCACCAAAATAAGGGTCGGGAACTTCTGCTCCGTTTGGTAAAACAAGGTTTATCTTAGATCTTTGAGCATCGTTATCTGCAAGTGAACACAGGTCTTCGTAATTACTCTTATCCATCGCGAGAATGAGGTCGTAGTACTCGAAATCTTCTCGCTTTACTATCCTAGATCTTTGAGAAGAAATGTCATGATTATTTCGGATCATAACATCTATTGACCTAGGGTCTGGAAGGCATCCTGCATGGTTGCTGATTGTTCCAGCCGAGTCTATCTCAACACTAAGACCAAGATGATTAGCATGATGAATGAGTAAGCCATGTGCAATAGGTGATCTGCAGATATTTCCCAAGCAGACGGTGAGGATTCTTTGAGGTCGATTTTTCATTAAATCATATTTAGGTTGATTTTCCCTATGATAGATGTTGCATCCAACTCAATTGTTACTTGTCATTTATAATTGAAACACTTTAGCAATCAGATAATTGAAAAAAAAACGGAACTAAATGAATAGGCCCGTTTCAATATTGATGTTATATTACAGTTAATTAGATAGCTTAGTGAATAGCAAGCTTCTTCTCAAGATCGTCAAGATACTTCCTGAAGTGCTTATCAGTTTCACTCAAATTATTTACTGTTCTGCATGCGTGAAGTACAGTTGCGTGATCTTTTCCTCCGCAGTGAAGCCCGATATTAGCAAGAGATGACTTCGTCATTTTCTTTGAGAAATACATCGCAATTTGTCGTGCCTGAACAATCTCTCTCTTTCTAGTCTTAGACTTTAGAAGCTCTATAGGAAGGTCAAAGTAATCGCACACTACTTTTTGTATATAGTCTATGCTTACTTCACGAGCAGTGTTCTTAACGAACTTGTCAATCATCTGACGAGCAAGATCTAAAGTAATCGCTTTCTTGTTGAGGCTGCTCTGAGCAATTAGTGAGACTAAAGCGCCTTCTAATTCTCTTACATTAGTAGTTATGCTGTACGCAAGGTATTCAACAACTTCACGTGGCATATCTATGCCATCTCCATACATCTTTTTTTCTAGAATAGCCATTCGTGTTTCAAGGGAAGGAGTCTGTATGTCAGCGCTTAATCCCCACTTGAATCTGCTTAGAAGTCTCTGCTCCATGCCTTGCATTTCAACAGGTGGTTTATCAGCTGTTAGTACGAGCTGTTTTCCTGTTTGATGAAGGTGGTTGAAGATGTGGAAGAAGACATCTTGAGTCTTTTCTTTTCCGCTGAAGAATTGTACGTCGTCAATAATCAGTACGTCTATCATTTGATAGAAGTGACTGAAGTCGTTTACTGTGTTGTTTCTGACAGAATCAATAAACTGATGAGTGAAACGTTCAGATGTAACATATAGTACCGTCTTGTCAGGAGTTTGATTTTTAATCTCAATCCCTATAGCGTGCGCAAGGTGTGTTTTACCAAGCCCTACTCCACCATATATAAGTAGTGGATTAAAAGCAGTTCCTCCTGGTTTATTTGCAACTGCAAATCCTGCAGATCTAGCAAGTCTGTTGCACTCTCCTTCGACAAAACTATCGAATGCGTAATTGGGGTTTAAGTTAGAATCGATTTTAAGTTTCCTAAGGCCTGGAATCACAAAAGGATTTTTTATCGGAGCTGGTTGGCCCACGACAGGCATATTTACTTCTTGATTACGTGTTGCTGCGCGATGAGAAGTGGGAACTTTAACTGTGTATGGACTTGCTCGATTTCCTTCAAGATTATGCTCCATAATAATACTGTATTCTAACCGGGCATCCGTGCCCAATTCTTTCCGAATAGTCTTTCTTAGTAAAGACACATAGTGCTCTTCAAGCCACTCATAAAAGAATTGGGACGGTACTTGTATTGTTAGTACGCTATTGTCCAGTTTCACCGGTTTAATTGGAGAGAACCACGTCTTGTATGCTTGAGTACTGATATTGTCGCTGATAACAGCAAGGCAATTGGCCCAGACATTGTTGTGGTTTTGTTCCATAAATTCGTAATGTTTAATGTGGTGATTTCAGAGAGCAATATTCGACAAAACATTTGTAAAAAAAAACTGAACTCCTATTGTTTTTTCAAAATTTTTGATTTCGATTTTATTTTTTCATTGATGTGTTTAACTGAAAATGTAAAGTTATGTGCGGTATGTTAAATTGTAATTGTTTAACTCAAGGGTAATCAATATTTGATTAACAGTATTTTAACATTTGTTAAGTTGATTAGCTTTCTTAAATATACTTGATATGTACATTAAATTTTATATAAATATTTCTTAATATATCGATGTTTACGGAAAAAAATAATTTAAGAAAATCTTAAGATTTATTGAAATAATTTTACTTTTATGAGCGATTCGCTAAATTCAACATGGGTAAATATTGGAAATAAGAAAGTATTTTCTGTTAAGCATAGAGTAAGATATTCTGATACGGATAGAATGGATATGGTTTATCATGGGTCCTATGTTCCGATGTTGGAGGCTGCAAGAGTTGATACATTAAGAGAAATCGGTTGGGTTTATTCTGAAATGGAGAAAAAAGGAATTTTACTTCCTGTAATTGATCTAAACCTAAAGTATAAGAAGCCGGCTCGTTATGATCAAATCTTAAGTATAGAATCTCACGTGCTCACACCTCCTACATCAAAACTAATTTTCGTTTTTAAAATTAAACATGAGAATGAACTATTAGTAGAAGCCCAAGTCACCTTAGCGTTTGTCAATGCCTCTACGGGTCTTCCTCAACGTGCTCCTGATGGTCTTTGTGCAGACCTTGAAAAAAACGGACTAATCCATTCATGTTAATAGCACTTTGTGATTTCAACTTAAAAGGAAGCTCTGATGCTCCAGCATCAGCCCACGAAGTGTACCAAATAGAACTAATAGCCTGCGCCGCTGAAAAGAATCACCTTTCTACCATTCCTTCCATTTCTATGCTATAGACTTCGCAAAATGCAGGAGTAGGCACAAGAGTAAGTGTTCTGCCGCGAGTTCTGTACCCATATTCTTCAGGAGCGTCTTTCATTTCTCTCACCATTATTTCTTTCGCAAGCACCTCGTCTACATCTTGGTGGCTTTCTTGAATGATAGACCAAACCCATTTACGTACGTTTTTTATATATCTAGCCTCGATCTTCCTTGGAGTCCAATAGCTTCGTAAGGTCTCGTAGACATGGGTTTCCCAAAGTGCGTGAATGCCTGTTTGGCCAGAAAACTGACCATTATAATTAGAAGATGTATGGAGCGGCACGTGAGCGTCGGCAATGTAATGTCCCAGGTCTGCACAAAGTCGTATGACTTTTGCTGTGTTTAATGTGTCCTTAGAGAATTCGTGAACCAAAGACATGTAAACAAATTCTATATTCCATGGAAGGACACCTCTCTCTTTAAGTGTGTCCTCAGTGAAATTATCGCATGCGTCGAACCAGCTACACGGTTCTATTCCCTCAGTAAAATGATCGAGATCTATGTAATGACGAGCAGCTTCATCTTCGACTCCATGTTTCCTTTTGTCAGCGTCAGTTGCTCTACTAATTAGTTCAGCTTGGTGAGATTTGAAAAAATGAAAGATAGAAGGGGGTAGAGCCGTGATGGCAACTGCATGTAGTTCTTTGTGAGGTGCAAAGCCTCAATTAACTAAAATGATTGTAGTTGCCAGGCATATAATACCAAGAGTAAGTCTAAACTGTTTAAAGGCCAACCTTTTCCTCGCCATTCGTTTTTTAGCCATTTTCTGCTTTGACCGCTTTGTCAAAGTTTTCTTGCGAGATTAAAACTCCATCTTTTAAAATGGGTATCGCAGATAAATTGTTAGGCGTAAGGCAGTACTTCACATCTGCATTTAAATTCAGATTTCGCAGCCTTATTCTGTGAGAGCTAGATTTTAAAAATGCAAATTGATTGTCTCTCGCAGATTTAGCGAGAAACATTGCCGCAATTGAGCTGTCCTCATTAGAGCGGAACGCTTTGCTTGATAAAACACCTTCTAGAATAGCGCCTGCACATATAGTATCTTCTAGATTGAACTTGTCTTTCCACCCCGAGGCTAGTAACAATGTGTTCTCGCCCCTGCTCACTATCCATGACACTAAGGCGTCAAGGTTGTTCAAAGACCCGACGACTACCGTCTTTTTATGTTCTGCAATTTTTAAAGCTTTCGTCCCATTTGTTGTTGTAAGGACTACGGTTTTACCCTTTAGCTTTTCGTCCAAATAAGAGTAAGGAGAGTTTCCTAGTGTAAAGCCCTCAACAATCTTACCTTCTCTTTCTGCTGCAGCTATATACCCTTTGTCTAAGTAAGTTCTTGCATCCTCAACAGTTGAAACAGGAATAATACCCTCAACGCCATTTTCAATTGCAGCGCAAATTGCAGATGTTGCTCTAAGGACGTCTATCACTACAACTACTTCAAAATCCTCTTCGTATAGGTAAAAATCACGAGGTGAAAAGCAGGCCTCAATTTGAGGAAATTCTTTTGGGTTCATCTAATTTTTATTTACCTTATTTTAAGAACGGGAACATAACCACTTCTGCCTCAATATTTTTATTTCTAATCCTCACAGACAACTTATTTCCGTTCTTAGAAAATTCTGAGTTAATGTATGCCATTCCTATGCCGTATCCTAATGTTGGGCTCATTGTTCCACTCGTGACTTGCCCAACGACTTCTCCAGATTGAGTGACCACTTCGTAGCCGTTTCGGGGAATTCCTCTGCCGATCATTTTAAGACCTTTCAGTCTACGTGAAGGTCCTGCAGCTTTAACTTCCTCTAAAAGATTTTTGTCAGTGAAATCTTTTGAAAACTTAGTGATCCAGCCTAGTCCAGCTTCGATAGCGTTCGTTGTTTCGTCTATATCGTTACCGTACAAGCAGAACCCCATCTCCATCCTCAGAGTGTCTCTCGCGCCTAATCCGCATGGTGTAACTCCATTTTCTAATAATTTAGACCAAACCATACCAGAATGCTCAACCGGAATATAAAGCTCATATCCACCAGCCCCAGTATATCCAGTTGCTGAAACGATACATTTGACCCCCAATATCTCAGCGCTAATAAAGGTGTAGTAGGCGAGGTCTTCAGGGTTTACACTCGTGAGAGGGGAGAGGGCGTCGGTGGCGTTCGGGCCTTGCAAAGCAATGAGAGCAAGTCCATCAGATTTGTTCTCAAAAGTGACGTTGTACGCACCATCCTTGATTTTATGAGAAATAAAATCCCAATCCTTATCCATATTACTTGCATTAACAACAAGCATGTAATTTCCCTCACTCATTCTGTAAATTAAAAGATCATCCACGATGCCTCCTTTTCCATTTGGGATGCAGCTGTATTGTATTTTACCGTCATTTAATTTCGAGACGTCATTCGTTGTTATGTTCTGCAAAACCTCTAAAGCATCTTCGCCTTTGATCGTAAATTCTCCCATGTGACTCACGTCGAACATCCCCACCTTCTCTCTAACGGATGCATGTTCAACTTTGAGGCCATCATACGAAACGGGCATCTCAAATCCAGAGTAATCAACCATTTTAGCTCCCAATTCGAGATGCTTCTCATATAAGGCAGTCTTCCTAAGGTCAGGCTTTTCCATTATTCATTTTTCAGAGTGCGAAGATAGGTTTCTAAGCACCAATTCTTCACTTCGTTTGGCTCGTGAAACATAGCGTCTAAGACAGAGCGACCTTCTATGAATCCATTTCTGTCTTCAAAGATTTGTGCATACTTTTTATAAGACCAAACTTTAGTTGTCAATGCTCCCTTTTTTCTGAAATCCCCCTCCACCATCTTAACCGGATCTGTATATGTATATTTAGAATTTTTCACAAAACCTCCGTCTCGCTTTAGTCCTATCATCTGTTCAACCCATTTGAAACTAGCCAGGTTGAATTCCAGCAGCGATTTTCCAGGTTTGCCGAACTTCTCAAAGAACTCCATCAATTCATGCTCGAAATGTTCAAAAAAAGGAGCTGAGCTGTAAGCTGTTGTGAAGTGCCTCATGATAACCCTAGGGACCATATCTTCGGAAAATACAACATCGCGAATAGAGCGACTATTTGCATTGCGCCTGTGAACTGGAAGTGTAATAAATTTCGCGCCATGGGCATCGGCAATAAAAATACGATTTCGATCTGTTTGCTTTACGTAGTTCTCCTGGGTGTCTAAGATTACCTCACCCTCAGATAATGCTACCTTATACCAAGCTAGGTTAGGAAACGGACAAGTTGGTAATATTCTTCTGATAGGAAGCTCTTTCATTTAGACCCCTTGTACGGTCTTGAACATTCTATTCCATCTGATTTTTGATTCACCGTGTTGGGCTTTATTCTGCTTGCTAAACCATGTAAACGAAGCACAACCGATAATATGATCTTCAGGAACAAACCCCCACATTCTAGAATCTGCGGAATTATGTCTATTGTCTCCCATCATCCAGTAGTAGCTCTGTTCAAAAGTGTATGTGTTAGTCAGTATACCATCTATTAAAACTGTCCCATCAGAGTTCTCTTTAATATTGTGACCTTCAAAAGCTGTTATAACTCTTCTGTACATCGCCATATTGCGAGCATTAAGATCAATATTTCTACCTTTTTTTGGAATATAAATAGGCCCAATATCATCAGGAGTCCATTCATTAAACTCAGGATTATAAGTGTTTGGGAACATCACAAGTGTTCCCTTCCTATTCATAGTGCTCATCATCTCAATATTCAAGGCTAGACCAGATGCCTCAAGTTTTATCATCTCGCTGTTCGTGAGATTCATAAGCGTGCTAAAGCCACTATTTGTTCTCTGTTTTGAATTGACGTCCACGTTAGTCAACTCGAGAAGTTTCATGCTATTTGCAAACTTCATTGGACTTGAAAATAGAACCCTGTACTCATATTGTAGATGAACAGGGTTGTCAATAGCTTCACCATTGATGTAGACTTGCCTGTCGATTAAGCTAATTGAGTCACCAGGAAGTCCTATGCACCTTTTAACGTAGTTTTCTTTTTTATCTACTGGACGAGCAGCGAGTCCAGGTTTTTTCATGGCGCGCTTTCTAACCTCACTGAGGTACAACTCAGGGTTTTTAGAAAATCTTTCAATATTTCCACCAGCTTCTCTAATTCCTTCACGCCTTAATAGTCCATAGTAGTCATGACCCACTAGGTCAGGGTCTACAAAAATAGAATCGCCAGGAGGGAAGCTAAATACAACGGCATCGTATCTCTCAACCTCTCTAAGTGCCGGGAGTCTCATATAAGGTAGTGAGAACCAAGATGTATAGCTAGGAGTTAGGGATCCCGGAAGTGCATTATGAACGAATGGAAGTGTGAATGGTGTTTGAGGAACCTTGGGTCCGTAACTCAATTTATTTACAAAAAGGTAATCACCCACAAGCATACTTCCTTCCATGGATCCTGTAGGAATAGTAAAAGGCTCGAAAGAAAAGATTCTAAAAGTCATTGCCACAACTGTTGCCCATAAAAGAGCTTCTCCCCATTCTCTAAAAACACCTTTCTTCTTCTTCGCCCAGTTCCTAGGTCCCATGTACTTGTCAGTACCCATTGAAAGTTGAGCTAATCCAACCCAAGGTAATGCTCCCATGAGCCACTGTGCTTTTGTTGATCGGCGACCGAAAGCTATTCCGATCTCAACATGCATAATTGTAAGCATTAGCAAGTTGATGCCTGGCACAAAGAATAAGAATATTAGCCAATACCATGGTCGCTCTATTATTTTTAAGATGGCTAAGGCATTCAATATTGGAACATATCCATGCCACACAGGTGCTATCCCAGACCTTTTAATCAAAGCGGGGATAAATATTAAATGTTCCAGGCAAATGAGGCCAAGTAAAATCCAAGGAATCAAACTCATATTAGTTATCGAATTTCAGTAATCATATCGTTCATAGTATACACCCCACTGCCTTTTTCAAGAAGCCAATTTAACGCTTGAAAAGCTCCTAACGCGAATCCTTGTCTAGAAATTGCTTTATGTCGTAAAACCAATTCGTCCACTTCAGAAACCCAACACAATTCATGAATCCCCACCACATCGTCTTTTCTAGAAGCGGATATTTTAATTTCTCTTTCCACTCCTTCAGCTTTTACCACTTCTGAGAGTGTTAAAGCTGTTCCACTTGGTGAATCGAGCTTCTGGGTGTGATGTTCTTCCTGAATAGAAACATTATATTCAGCAAACTGTGTCATAACCCGTGTCATATACTTCGAGATATGATTCATAAGATGAATTCCGATGCTGAAGTTGGTTGCGTAAAACACAATGCCCCCAGAATGCTCCAGCTCAGACAATCTACTATGCCAACCAGTTGTTGCAATAACTACTGGCAATCCCGCCTTAATGCATCTCAGAGTATTGTCAACAGCGCTTCCAGGACTGGTGCTTTCAAAAACAATGTCAGCACCCCAATCATTTGGATTCCAATCATTGCCTTTTTCCACTTTAGCCACAATACTCCATCCGCTGTCAAGAGCAACTTTCGCAACTGCTTGCCCCATCTTGCCATATCCGATGATTGCTAACTTCATTTGCTAATTTTTAAAGTAAGCCCTACTTGCCAAACCTCCCTTGATCTCCCCCAATTTGGCGGAATCATTCTCAAACTTATATCTTCATTAGCGTCAAAGAATTTCATGTGAGCGTCAACATTGGCGTCAATAACAGAGAGTAAATACACTCCGAAAAATGACAAGTAAGATAAATCTCTATTGCGCCTATAAAAGTAAGCGCCATCTTTTAAGTCTGAGGCCGTATAAAGATTGCCATTGTTATCTGTCAAATTGCTTTCAGTTAAAGGATCATCATCCGTTTCATATCCCCAATTTTCGAGAAATAAATTCATCTCAGATGAGTTGTCAATCATGTAATATACGCTTGCGCCCAATCCCCCAAGCACTATTGGAGCTTTCCAGTATTTCTTATTCATGATTTGTCCTGAACTTGGAAGAAGCATTGCCCAAGTAGTCGTTTTCTTCACTCTCAATTCGTTCTCGGAAAGAATCTTCTCTTGAGCCGAAACGGATAAGCCGCTCCCAAGAATTAAAATGAAAAGTGATAAAATGAAGCGCATTTGAACAAACTTACCGCTTGAGTTTGTCTAAAAGCCTTTCAAGATCTTCAATATTGTTATAGTGAAGTTCTATTCTGCCTGAAGTGTCAGATTTCTCCACAGTTATAGGTTTCAGTTTAATCTTAGCTCCAAACCTCAATCTTAGATCATCTAAAGCTTGTATTTCATCTTCACATAAAGCTCTAATCCTATTGTTTGGTTTTTTTTGCAATCTACTTTTGCCACCATCTTTATGACAAAGAGCCTCCACTTCTCTAACACTGAACTTTTGTGAAATTGCGAGGTTCATAATTAATATTTGCCTTTCTGGGTTGGAAGATATTGCAAGCAATGCTTTTGCATGACCTTTAGATAGCGTACGTTTTGCGAGCTCAATTTTAATCTCTTCAGGCAAGTCAAGTAGTCGAAGCGAGTTCGTTATTGAAGATCGAGATTGCCCTACAATTTTAGAAATCTGCTCATGTGTTAATTCACACTCTTCAATTAGCCTTTTGTATGAGGTCGATATCTCAATAGGATGTAAATCTTGACGTTGAACGTTTTCAACAAGTGCCATTTCCAGAAGCTGCTTATCATTAGCCTTTCGTATGTAAGAAGGAATTTCATTTAACCCTGCAGCTTGTGCAGCTCTAAACCTACGCTCCCCTGATATAATCTGATATTTTAAAGCACTAATCTTCCTTACTGTAATAGGTTGTATTATGCCCAATTCTCTAATACTATACTCAAGATTTTTGAGAGCTTTTCCATCAAATTTCTCTCTCGGTTGAGTTTTGTTTCTTTGAATGTTGCCGATAGGAATCATGGCGATATTTCCAGCCATTCTACCTATATATCGTGGCTTTACAAACTTATCTTGTATAGTAGGCTCTTTTTCTATGTCGAGATCCCGGGTCATTTCAGCGAGCTTAGAATTCATCCCAAGGCTGAGATCACGATAATCTATGATATCGTTTATTCCCCTGCCTAAACCACCTTTAGATTTCATCTTGTTCGACATCCTGGTATGAGCAATTTACTTTAACAGATCACTAAGGAATTTTTCCTCATCTGGAATCTTTGTCATCTCATTTCGTTGTAGAATTTCTCTAGCAAGATTGAGGTAGTTTACAGAACCTTTACATGTTGCGTCATGTAGAATTATCGTTTCTCCGAAAGAAGGCGCTTCGCCCAGGCGAGTATTTCTATGTATGACAGTATTTAGAACTAAATCTTGGAAGTGAATTCGCACCTCCTCTACAACTTGGTTAGCGAGGCGAAGTCGAGTGTCGTACATGGTAAGCAAGATTCCTTCGACTTCCAGGCGTGGATTTAATTGTGTTTGGACTATTTTAATAGTATTCAAAAGCTTGCCTAAGCCCTCAAGTGCGAAGTACTCACATTGCACAGGTATTAAAACAGAATCAGCAGCAGTAAGTCCATTCAAAGTGACAAGTCCTAATGACGGTGAACAATCTATGATAATGAAGTCATACTGGTCTCTTACCTGTTCTAGTATTTGACTCATCTTGCGCTCGCGTTGAGGGACATCGACCAATTCAATTTCTGCGCCTATTAAATCTAAATTAGAAGGGAGGATATCAAGGTTAGGAGAGGTGGTGGGAACAATGCAGTCATTTATTTCTGATTTACCCATTAATGCTTCGTAAGTCCCATTTCTAACCGAATAAGGGTCAATGCCTACACCACTCGATCCGTTTGCCTGAGGGTCAGAATCAATCAGCAGTGTTTTATATTCTAAAACGCCTAAACAAGCGCCTAAATTTATGGCAGTTGTAGTTTTTCCAACTCCTCCTTTTTGGTTCGCAATTGCTATAATCTTTCCCATTAGAATAATTTTTGACGATTAATACACGTCATCGCTAAGTTAGCGGCCTAATAGCTGTATTCTAAAGAAAGTTTTACACATTAAACCCCATACCTTCTATAGGTTTAGGTATGTTTGTGTTGGTGAAGTGTGGAAAAGTGAAGGTTAAACTGTAGAGTTATCTCTTCGGTTGGGATTAATTCGACAATCCTTTCTATAAGTCGTCGAAATTAACGTCATCCTCAGAGCTAGCTTCTTTATCAGAATCAGCTTCCTCCTCTAAACTTGCTTCTTTATCAGAATTCACTTCGGTCTCGGGGCTTACTTCTGCCTTCTCTGCTTCAGCAGGAGGATTCGCTTCATCATAAGCTTTACGCTCAGCGATAGGGTCGCGGAATTTACCTGAAGCCATCAATTCTTTAATCTTGTCAGTAGCATCGATAAATCCATCTTCGAACTTTTCGAAGTCTTCTCTGTAGAGGAATAGCTTGTGCTTTGAATAGTTAACGTTTCCACTGTTGTCAAAGTTCCTCTTGCTTTCAGTAATTGTCATATAAAGGTCTTTACCTCTAGTCTCTTTGACATCGAAAAAGTATGTACGTTTTCCCGCACGAACCCTTACAGAGTATAACTCCTCTCTGTCTTTATTGTCGTTTCCGTAATCTGACATCTTACTCGCTCTATTTTATTTAATTTATGAGAATGATGCCACAAGTTAGGGGAAAACTTACTTTGTTAGATATACTGAACCACTTTTAGTTCTGGGATAACCAATTTGGTCTACCCAAACAGCTTCCCAAATGTACATTCCATTAGGGCAGAAGTACTGACCATCATCACCTTTTTCTCCAAGCCAAGGAGTCTGAGAATCAAGAGTCTCCCAAACCAATTCGCCCCATCTATTTGTCACTCTCAATCTATAGGCACTTGCCCCTAAAACCACTGGAAGCCAAACGTCATTTAATCCATCTCCATCAGGAGTGAAAGCCGAAGGAGCGTAAAATACCGATCCACTCACGCTCACTTGCCCTGCAGCTGTATTTGTACACCCAGCAGTATTTATAACGGTTAAGGTTATATCATAAATCCCCCCATTGGCATAAACATACTCTCCCTCGCATTCCTGAAGGCTCCCACCATCTCCAAAATTGTAATAACAATCTACATCTTGGTCACCTATATAATCTATCTGCACAATAGGGTCTAAGATGTCAACCACATTAGGCGTGACGTCAAAGGCAGCAAAAGGAATGGGGTAGGTCGTAACTAGATCTACCTCTAGTTTATTGAGGCTCCTTACACAGTAACCACCGGTAGTCATTTCCAGTTCAACAGGAAAATTTCCCGAGCCTGTATATATATGCACTGCATTCACTGAATTGGTTGTGCTTCCATCACCGAAATGCCACAAGTATGTCGTTGCTGTATTTGTTGTGCTTAGGTTAGTGAAGGAGACTTGATGAGGAGGGCAGCCAAGAAGTGGGCCTGCAGAAAAATCAATTGTGGGATCAGCAATAGCTTCTACTTGTTCTGAGAAATTCTGCTGACAGCCTTCAAGCCCTGGCACTTCTGCTGTTAGAGTGACAGTATAAATTCCGGGCTCATCGTATATTAGGTTGAGCACCGAGTTGTTGTTAATCGTAGCGGAGGTGATTTCTCCCCCAAAATCCCAAGTGTAAACAGTATTTAAGTCTACAGAAGCAGTGCCTGTCATAGAAAAATTGTGGGTGGAAAAGCAATCTGGATCAGGCACGTTGAATATTGGTTCTAAAAGATATTGTATCTCAACATTTGCCGTTGTAACATCTGGACATGTAAACGGGGCGTATGCAGTAAGTGTTACAGTATATAAACCAGAGTCCGCGTATGTGAATTCTGGCTCTGGTTCAGTGGAGAAGTCGCCGCCGAAAGGCGAGCCGAAGTCCCATAAATAGGTTTCTGCGTTCGTAGAGTTGTTTTCAAATGTAAAAGTGAGACCCTGGCAGAACCCTGTTTGGTCCTCCATAGAAGCGGAAGGCTGTTCGGGAGCAATCCATGTAAAGTCATCAGATGCAGTGCATCCGTGGTTGTTTACAGTCAGCGTTACATTCCAGTTGTCATTGTTGCTAAAATCTATCCCAGTTGGAGTTGGTATATTCGCAGAAGTGGGCGATCCTGTAGTTCCGAAATCCCAAAAGTATGTAGCTTCATTGTTCATGGTGCCCGTTACTTCAAAGTCGAACGTTTCAGTTCCGAGTATGCAATTAAAATCAGCTATATCTATTACAGGATCTAATGGCATATACACATCAAATATTTGAGAAGATGTATCTGCGCATGGCCAAGTTGGATTGGCAATTAAGGTCACGATATAATTCCCCACTTCTGGAAAAGTAAATGATGGCTCAAATTCAATACTCACGTCCGAATCAGTTCCCTCTACTCCAAAATCCCAAATAAAATCATCCGCATTGGTAGAGTTGTTTTCAAATTGAAGCGTTTCTCCTATGCAAAGTTGCTCCGGTTGCTGAGGGGTTACTGCTGCAACAATATTTGCGTCACATAACGTTACATTAAATTGGAAGTCTCTCAATACGCGTCCAAGTGATACACCATCTCGGAATTCTTCTACGCAAATCCCCATAGCGTATTGCCCAGGAATAGTAGGTGTTCCTGTTATGAAACCAGTCGCGGGGTCAATTGCAAAAGCAGGATCCGAAGCGATAGGATATCCAGCAGAATAGCCCCCTGTGTATGGTACGCTCGTGTAAGGCGGGCTAGAAGGTGGGTTAGGAGCAGGGCTGTCAGGTCCTGCACCTCCTCCATTTGCTCCGCCTCCGTCAAAAGGAGCGCAAAAAGAGTAAACGAGCTCATCACCATCAGGGTCAATAGCAGCATGGTCAAAGAAGAATCCGAAATTTGCACACAGAGCAACAGGTGGGAATTCTTGAAAAACGGGAGAGCTATTCGATCCATTCATCTCAAAATTAAATGGAATATGAACCGTAGTCGTCATCCCAGGATTGTCAGTGCCTCCAGCATTAGCTAGGTTACTAATCGACGGATTCCTACAACACCTCTGCCAAGCGATATCGTAACCTCCATTTGTGCCGAGCGTTAACGTTTTCGTGTAGGTAGCTTCCTCTACGCATAACCCTGGAGGAGGTGATCCGCATGGATTCGTCATTATAACGGGCACGTTTTGAATTGTTCCGGCGTTTAAAAAAACGTCATGAACCTGTTGAAGTTGATTTGTTGAACTATTAAATACTCCAAGATAAATAATATCGTCGAAGTCAGTTTGTTGTGTGTTGGCCGGTCCGCATTCCCTATAAACTTTCAGCGTTATAAGGTAGTTCCCGCCTCCTAAATCCTCGTAGTACATCTCACTACCTATTAGGTGTGTAGCACCCGCCTCAAAAGAAAAGATTACGAAAAATAGAACTGTTATTATCTTAAATATCAATCTCACGCCATAAAGGTAAGCGTTTTACTATCTTCACGCCGTGCAAAAAAAGGAAGAAAACGCAATTCCCGTCCCGTTTGTGGACCTGGAACTCCACCCCAATATTGAAGACGGACTCGCAGCAATGGGATTTGAGAACGCAACACCTATTCAGGCTCAGGCAATCCCTCACATTCTTCGCAACAAGGATATGCTTGGAATAGCCCAAACTGGAACAGGTAAAACAGCTGCATTTCTGCTTCCAACAATGGATATCATACTTGATTCACCAGACAATGGGACAGTAAAGGCTTTAGTGGTAGTGCCAACTCGTGAATTAGCAATGCAAATTGATCAGGCAGCCGAGGGTTTTGGTTACTACACTGGCGTAACTAGTCTTGCTATTTATGGTGGAGGCTCTGGAAAAGAATTTTCGCGTGAGAAACAAGCCCTGAAGGAGGGGGCTGATATTGTTGTCGTAACTCCAGGCAGGATGCTTTCCCATCTCAATCTTGGATACGTCGACCTCTCTGAGCTTGAAGTTCTCATTCTTGATGAAGCAGATCGCATGTTGGATATGGGTTTCCATCAAGACATTATGCGCATCGCTTCCTATTGTCGCAAAGGTTGTCAAACCTTACTGTTCAGCGCCACCATGCCGGATAGAATGCGCTCTTTAGCTCACGAACTCTTAAATAACCCAGTCACTGTCCAGCTTGCACTTTCGAAGCCTTCAGCAAATGTTAAGCAAAGTGCATTCGTCGTTTTTGAACACCAAAAAGATGATGTTCTTGTTGATTTACTCAAGGGCCTCAATGTTAAATCTGGGATCATCTTCACCTCTCGAAAACGTACAGTCAATCAGGTTGTTCGGGCCCTTCGTCAAGCCGGTCTCAAGTGTGATAAAATTTCATCAGATCTCAAGCAAGAAGAGAGAGAAAAAGTAATGCTTGGCTTCCGTCAAAAGATAATCCCATTGCTAGTCGCTACAGATGTTGTATCTCGTGGAATCGATATAGACAGCATCGAAGTGGTTATAAACTACGACGTGCCACCTAACGAAGAAGATTACGTACACCGTATAGGTCGAACTGCTCGTGCAGAACGTAAAGGCGAAGCTTTCACTCTCATCACTCCCGACGATATGCGCCGATTCGGTAATATAGAAAAGCTAATAGAGCGCAAAGTTGAGAAGCTTAAGCTCCCTTCTCGAGTAGGTCCGGGACCAGAATACGACCCTAATTTCCGTGGCGGAGGCGGAAGAGGTGGGCGTAATGGTGGAGGTGGCCGGAGTGGAGGTGGGCGTAATGGTGGAGGTGGGCGTAATGGTAGAGGTGGGCGTAATGGTGGAAAGGGTCGCCGCTAAAACCTCAGTTATTTAAAGGTCAGTCTATAGGATTTATTATTTCCTAACTGTTTTATTCCTTTTAGCAAGTATTTCTTTGCGAAAATTCTTTTTGATTTCAGGGATCGCAGTTGCTCGCTTTGCATCAAGTATATCAAAGCATTCGAGAATAAATGAGCTGTTCAAATCTATTTCTTGTTTTTTAAACTCAGCTCTTTGTGTCACTCCAAGAGCGTATTCTTTGTCTGAAATAGAATCATCATCTCTTTTTGTGCGAAGATGTTTGTATTCCTTTTTTAGGTCTGCAATAGATTCCTCAAGGTTATTGTGAAGTGCGAAAAAAGCAGTGCTTTCTTCTTTAGTCATTTCTAGTTTTTCAGTAAAGAATGCAATTCTAAGAGTTTCAATTTTCTCTTTTCTCTGAGACTTTTCGTCGTTAGACACATTCTTCTGGCTTAGTGCCGGAGCGATTGCAAAGGCAATAAGTAGTGTGGTGAAAAGTGGTTTTTTCATCATTAATTATTTTTTGTTTGCTTAATGCGGGAGTTTATGATGTAGAAAAGTACAGCTCCACCTATGAAAAGTGCTGTCGAGATAAGTTCAGCTTGTGTCATAGTGACTCCTAATAGGTCGAATTTTGTGTTTACGCGGATCTTTTCGATGAAGAATCTCTCTGTGCCGTTCATCATCAGGTAGACGGCGAAAAGGAGCCCTGCAGATTTTAATCTGGTTCTTAAAGACCATAGCACTAAGAACAAGATTACAGATATTGATGTCTCGTACAGAGAAGTAGGATAAACAGCTGGATCGAGAACGGTGCCGTAGCCTGGATAGATAGCCAAGGAATCAGATTCAGATATGAACCGACCTACTCCATTTACGTTGTTGGGAAAATTATAGCTCCAGGTCCAATCTGGTAGCCAGCTCATCCATGATGGTTGAGTTGTGGGGTTGGGAATTCCCCAGTCTCCATCGCCAGAAACTTGGCATCCAATGCGACCTATTCCATAACCAAGCATCAAAGAAGGCGCTGTGGCGTCGGCAACATTTAGGAACTTGAGTTTGTAGTGTCGGGCGTACGCATAGACGCTCAATCCACCAATGATGAGTCCGCCGTATATGGTTAATCCTCCAATGAAAGCGTTAAGGCTTGGGTTCTTAAAGAAGGCTATGAATTGCTCTGGATATTCGATGAGATGGAAAAGCTTGGCTCCGAGTATGCCGCCTATTGCCGCGACGGTAAGTATTCCTCCTACGTGCTCAGAGGGCGCTACTTCTGTGGTTTCCATTCTAGGTTCGGGAAGAGCATTTTTACGCCCCTCGTAGTAACGCCATCCACCTAACAATACAGCAAGGATTATACCTAGGGGGATACTCCCTTCCGAGGAAAACAGGTGTGTTTGAGGTAGAGAGCCTCCACTAAACAAAGTTCCAGCATTGATTGCGAGGTATAAAAATTTCCAACCGAAAATAAATCCTATAAAGGCTTGAGAGATTATTTCTGTAAGCGTTGCTGGAAGTCCTTGAAGAGATTGGATTTTGTTTGGGGTGAAAACTCCAGATTTAGTTAGGCGGATGAATTCTAGGCGGATAAAGTATCCTCCAATTAAGAATGCCATGGCTACGAAAAACCCAAAGCTGTTGACTAATTTTAAGAAGGGGAGTTCGAGTCCTGTCAGATCTTGTAACGCGAAGTATAAATTAGGATACATGTTATTTTAATTTACGCTTCCAAGTACAAACCCGTTAGGGTTGATGGTTTTAAGAAGTACTGAGGTTGTGGTGTTTTTAGAAACAGTATTCAAATTTACAGCTACTCTTACATATTCAGGTGTGTATCCGAATATGAGGTTTTCATCTTCAGAAGATTCAATAAGTACTTTAGAAATGCCGCCAATGAAATTTTCATAATGCTCGCGCTGTTTTTTAAGGCTTAAAATCCTTAGCATTTTATTGCGGTTTTGTCTTGTTTGAACTGGGATTACATCTTCAATTCTGAGTGCTGTTGTATTTGGACGTTCGCTATAGGTAAACACATGTAAGTAGCTAATATTAAGAGAGTTGATAAAATTATAAGTTTGTTTAAAGCTCGAATCACACTCACCTGGAAAACCCACGATTACATCAACACCAATTCCAGCATGCGGCATTTTTTTACGGATGTAATCTACTCTGGAACGGTATAAGTCAGATCTGTATCTACGTCTCATAGCGGAAAGGATTTCGTCGGATCCAGATTGTAGTGGAATGTGAAAATGGGGCATAAATTTCGTGGACGTTGCAACAAAATCTATGATCTCTTCTGACAACAAATTTGGCTCTATGCTCGAGATTCTGTATCGCTCTATTCCACCCTCTAACTTGTCGAGTTCCTGAATGAGTTCGAGGAGGGATTCTCCATTTGCTTTGCCAAAATCTCCAATATTTACTCCTGTAAGTACAATCTCTTTAGCTCCTTTTTTGATTGCGTCTCGGGCAGAATCAAGTGTTTGAGAAATCGTGCCTGAACGAGAGCGTCCGCGGGCGAGTGGTATTGTGCAGAAGGCACAGAAATAGTCACACCCATCTTGTACTTTTAAGAACGTTCGAGTTCTGTCTCCACTTGAAAATCCAGGGATAAAATCCCGCACTTCCTTAATTTCACCAACGCGAATCTCACCAAAACCATACGCTTTTTTAGTAAGGTCGACAAGCATGGAAGGCAAATTGAATTTCTCGTTTGCACCAAGTACAAGGTCAACACCATTAATCGCTGCAATTTCCTTAGGCTTTAGTTGCGCGTAGCATCCGATTACGACGATAAAAGCGATGGGGTTAGATTTAAGCGATCGACGCACGAAATTGCGACATTTTGCATCGGCATTGTCAGTCACACTGCATGTGTTTATTACAACGACATCAGGGATCTCATCAATGTTTACACGGGCAAACCCTCCTTCGAATAGCTGTCTTGCCACAGTCGAAGTTTCGCTGAAATTGAGTTTACAACCAAGCGTATGAAATGCTACTGTGCCTCCTGAAATCATTTAGCGAAGTTAATTCCATTATGATTTAATATAAGAACTACAGTTTTGTATTATCTTGCAGAACCTGTTTTTAAATTTAAATACCTACACCCATGCGTAATTTACTGACCTTTATCTTTTTAGCTATATTCAGCTTTACTTTCAGTTCTTTTTCAGCCCAAACCTTTACTAACGGCGCTTCTCTTCTCCCTGCTGAATACCACAGTGGAGGTTGTGTCGGGTTCACAGATATGGACGGTGATGGTTTTGATGACATTATAGTACTTGACGAAAGTGAGATGCTTCACGTTCTGTATCAAGGTCCTGATGGTTCTTTCAGTGATGTTGATTACGGTTCTGTTAGTAGCAGCAGCCAGTGGGGTATGTGTGTTGCCGATTTCGACAACGACGGACACAAAGACGTGTTTTCCGGTGGGTCGTATGATGGAGTTCACGTTCAGCATATTACTGCTCCAGGGGTGAACACATCGATGGAACTTGAAGATGGTTATATGTTTATGCAAGCCTGCAGCTGGGCAGATGTAAACAACGATGGTTATCTTGATGTATTCGGTTGTCACGATGATGCTCTTAGTCGCATGTGGATGGGCTCATCAAATGCAACATTAACACCAGCTCCGGCTCTTATTCCACTCGATGATTATCTCTTAGCAGATTATGCTGGGAACGATCACTCGGGGAACTACGGAACAGTGTTCACTGATTTTGACAACGATGGTGATATTGATTTGTTTATAGCCAAGTGTCGCCAATTTATAAATGACCCTTACAACCC
>Ga0209630_10000169_pt1 | contig 74051 bp, 90 predicted proteins | sample COG_01_FD_184745 | JGI IMG/M metagenome (GOLD analysis project Ga0209630, IMG submission 184745) | Pelagic Microbial community sample from North Sea - COGITO 998_met_01 (SPAdes) (version 2) | ecosystem: Environmental > Aquatic > Marine > Neritic zone/Coastal water | place: Helgoland, sampling...
TTAAACAAAACACGTTAGCGATGAGACGACAAATGCATTACGATAAACAACATATTAACTAACCCGATGAACAGAACTGTCTCTTAGCTTATACAGCTCTTTGTCCAAAAGGTTTTGACGACGTACAATTGCAGGATAATAGCCGTTGGGAATACGAAAGTTTTCTTAACTTCTTCTCCGAGAAACGTAAAGCTAATCAGAATGTTATGGACACGTTAATAGATCATGTTCGAGAATTGCATGGTCAATCAGTAATGGAAGATGATTTTTCTATTGTCGAAATAACATTCTAATGATTGAAAAAATCAATCAATGGTTATGTTTTTCTGGTTTTGCAAAAAAATCTTATGAAGTATCTAAACGCATTAACGATCTTAAAGGTTCACTTTTGGCATCTTCTTGCGCTAGATTATTTTTTCGTTATGATTCGTAAGTAGCGTAAGATAGCCAAAACATAAATACAATTCTCTGTTAATGATTCGATCAAAATTTGGCCTAATTGGCATAGGCTGGGATGTGCGTGGTTGGCAAAGTGATAAACAACATATTGCTGTAGCACAATTAGAGCCTGGTTTAGATAATATTAATTGGTTAGGCATTTCAGAACCCTTCAAATTCAATGCTGGGCCGATGCCGCCCTTGCTTGATTTACTAATCCCAGCGATCGGTTCAACGCTTGCAATCGAAATAGCCAAAGTAAATAGTATGACTCTGGCAATTGATGCTCCCTTAGCCTTTCCAAAGAAACTTACTGCGCTTCTTAACAATACGAATGCTAATCACAGCAGGGTTCCAGAACGGGCAATCGACAATCCTTATGGTTATCGGGACTGTGAACGGTGGGTCCATGAGCAATATAATAAACGTGCTGGTTCTGCCACCTTTGATCAAATGGGGAATTTAGCCACATTGGCGATGAGCGTTAGCCAGAACCTTACAAAAGAAGGCTTTTCTTTAATACCACAACAGAGCACGCAGTCGCATCGTTCTATTATTGAAGTCTATCCTGCTTTAGTAAAAACTGATTTTCTGCGAAACAGTCCAGCCATAGCTGAAATAGATCAACTTATTCCCAATGAACTTGAATATGGGAGTGATGAATATGATTCAGCGATTTGCGCCGTCATGGCCCTTTTGTTTCAAGGTGCAGAAAGCCAATTAAACTTGCCCTCTCTTATTACTAAGCCTGCCGGTTTGGATAGCCTGGAGGGCTGGATTTATTGTTTGCCGAGGGATGATTTAAAAAATAGTTAGTGTAATGACTATTGCGGGGGACCCTATTCGAACAGCAAATACCTATTCTGCAATCAGCGTTTTGCCGGTTACAGTATTTCTTTAATACGTTCGTGTATTTTATCTGAATTTGGCTCCGTGGTGCTGCTAAACTGTTCGACAACATTGCCGTTTTTATCAATCAGATATTTATTAAAATTCCATGAGGGCGTATTCGACTGCCGCGCGAGTTCTTTGAATATCGGATGTGCATTGTCTCCGCGTACCTCTATTTCGGAAAACATCTGGAAGGAGACACCGTAATTGATATAACAGACTTTCGCTGTTTCTTCTTTTGTCTTGGCTTCTTGTTTAAAACTATTACTTGGGAAACCAAGCAAGACCAAGCCCTGATCTTTATATTGCTTATACAACGCTTCTAACCCTTCAAACTGCGGGGTAAAACCACAATGGCTTGCGGTGTTGACGATCAACATAGGATTGTTACCGAAGTTTTCGCAGATGTTGATGGTTTTTTTCGAGCGCAGCACTTCCATATCAACATTCAGATAGGCCGGACAAGCCGCCCAGACATTAACCACACTGGCGATGCATAAAATAAATAATGCAGCGATATTTTTCATCAAAGCTCTCCTAATCATTTGTTGATATATCCGATAGAATTAATCGGCAACGATAATATTGTTTTAGATGGATAGGAACAGTTTTTATTACATTTCCGCCTGTCAGTGCTTCTACTGTACTGGACAACCCCGTATAACTGTTTAGTTGAGATTTCAATTTCACATTAACTTCACGTCTGTTCATTCAATGTGTGCATGACTAACAAATCGGAAAATATCATGCGCTTAAACAATGCAATAATTAGTATCTCTAATCTTCGATTGCGTACTTATATCGGTTTTAACGAGGAAGAAAAAGAAAAGAAACAAGATGTTGTTATCAATATCGAGATTAATTATGCAGTCACTGAAACTGTACTAAACGATCATATCTCTGATGCACTAAATTACAAAGATATTAGCAAAAAGGTGATTCAACATGTAGAGGAAGGACGCTTCTTGCTGTTGGAAAAGCTGGTTGCCGATGTCCTTGAAATCTGTAGCCAACATAAATCGGTGAACAAAGCACGAGTCAGTGTTGATAAGCCACATGCATTAAGATTTGCTGACTCAGTATCGATTACGCTTGAATATAGTCCTGAGAAAAACGAAGGTCTAAGAATTTTGGAGAAGGCATCATGAACACCAATCCAGTGTATCTTAAAGCACATGTTCGCAATGAAGAATTGGGCTTGAGTCCTGAAGCGATATTGGTTAGGAACACGCTGATTGAACATGGGATAGAAACCCCGATGATTGAATCGTCTTTATCTCAAGAAGAGAAGTATGAAAAGATAAAGGTTCTAATGAAAGAGGTTATACAAACACTCGGCCTTGATTTAAGCGATGATAGTATCATTGAAACGCCTCACCGCATTGCCAAGATGTACGTCCATGAAATTTTTTCGGGCCTGGATTACAGTCAATTCCCAAAGATGTCTTTAATAGAAAATAAGATGGGCGCGAATGAGATGATCAAAATCAGAAATATCGATCTCACCAGTACCTGTGAACACCATTTTGTCACCATTGACGGTACTGCCAAAGTGGCTTATGTACCTGATCAAAAAATAATCGGGCTTTCAAAAATTAATCGAGTGGTGCGTTTCTTTGCGCAACGACCACAAGTGCAAGAGCGTTTAACCAGGCAAGTGTTGATTGCACTACAAACATTGCTTGAAACAGAAAATGTTGCGGTCAATATTGAGGCAACACATTATTGTGTTAAATCACGTGGTGTACAAGACAGTAATTCACAAACAAGTACAACAGCATTGGGAGGCTGTTTCAAAGAAAATATTCATACGCGCGCTGAATTCCTTAATCCATGACGCCCGATTCAATCCTTATTACAGGGGTAGGCAAACGACTGGGTCTTTATCTGGCAAACAGCTTCCTTGACCGAGATATACCGGTAATAGGCACTTACCGTAATGAGACAGCATCGTTGTCACAACTGAATAAAAAAAACGCGAGCCTTTTGCAGTGTGATTTATACAATGATGGAGATATTCAATCATTGATTGATAATGTCAGTTGCAAACATGCCAGCATCAGAGCCATTATTCATAATGCCTCCGACTGGTTGGCTGATGATGCAGAATATATGCCGGCAACAATCATTCAGCGTATGATGCAGGTGCATGCCAATGCGCCCTATCAAATTAATCTCGGTTTGGCACCGTTATTGATGAAGGCTCAAAATAATCATGCTGATATTATCCATGTCGGTGACTATGTGAGTTCGCGTGGTAGCAAGAAGCATATTGCCTATGCCGCCAGTAAAGCGGCGCAGGACAATCTCACCTATTCTTTCTCAGCCAGGTTGGCGCCCAAGGTCAAAGTGAACAGTCTGGCACCTTCTTTGATGTTATTTAATGAAACAGATGACGACGACTATAGAAAGAGAACATTAAAAAAGAGTTTGCTGGAACGTGAAGGCGGTTATGCCGAGTTTCAACACGCTGTCGATTACCTACTGGATAGTCAATACATCACTGGCAGGGTATTGCCGCTAGATGGTGGTAGGCATCTGAAGTAGTGTCAGCATTGAGCAGGCTTGTTAGTTCGTAAATAATAATTAAACAGATAGCTGCACGTTAAAAGATATATTTTGGTATATTGCCCCGTATCTATCTTAAGGAGCCTTACTATGAAAGTCGGTATCATTATCTTGAATGCCATGTTTTTGTTGCTGCTTGTCAGTGTGCTTATTGCCGAGTGGGGTAAAGGCGCGGGGATGTTGGCGGGTATTGCTATTCTGAATACTGTTATTAACTCTGCTTTCATATTCTTTAAGGTCAAGAATGATTTTAAGGAAGCAGTTTAACGCTCTTTTTACTGATAGTGATAAAAATTGAGTCTGTGCCTTTTTCCTGCCATATTTAATCAGTAGTTCGCCCGTTTTATTCCCTGAGCTTTCCTTGTTTGTGTGTTGTGATGTTTACACCACTTCACTCCAGGGGATGTTTTATGAAATTTGCCAATATCAAAAATTCGACGACCTTGCGTGTGTTATTTATTGGGTTTCTTGTCTTATTGTTATTGATTCCTATGGGAATGGTGGAGTCGGTGATCTTTGACCGTAGTCACCTCTATCGACAGGCAACGAATGAAATAACGACTTCATGGGGTAAAGAGCAACTCTTGTACGGGCCAATGCTAACGCTGCCTTTCGTTAAGACCTTTTCAGAAAATGGTGGTTGGTCTTACGACTCACGCTATCAACATCTACGCCCCGAGACGATGACGGTTGATAGCCATATCGAAACTCAGATCCGTTATCGCGGGATCTATGAGGTGCCGGTTTATATTGCGACTGTTCGTTTCAATGGTTTTTTTTCTTTAGCAGAGGTGGATGGTGCGGAGGGTAGCGATGCTGGCTTGCAGTTGGATGAAGGTGTTATCCAGATCCCGGTAAATAATAGTCGTTCGATCAAAGAACCGATTGCTTTCGTGTGGGATGGAGAGGTGATTAAGCTAACACCTAAGTGGGATAAAACCGGTAGCGAGAGTGTCGTCTTTGTAGCGAAGCTTCCTGTGCATTTACTGAACAAGCATAAAGTCCATAAGTTTGAATATGAGATTAAGCTAGCCGGGAGTAAGGTATTCTCGTTTATCTCTTCGGCGCAGGAAACTCATATTAATATGAATTCGAATTGGGCTTCGCCAAGTTTCTTTGGTATTTACTTACCCACTACTCGTGATATCTCTGATGATGGTTATACTGCATCTTGGACGATCAATGATTTGTTGACGGATATGGGCCATAGCGAACAGGAAATGGTCTCGGCTAGCTGGTTTCAAGGGCAGCAATCATTTGGTGTTAATTTTATACAACCAGTCGATACTTATCAGGTGGTGACGCGTGCAGCAAAGTATGCCGTGTTGTTTATTAGTCTGACCTTTCTGGTCTATTTCTTTACTGAGCTATTTAGCAACGCCTTATTGCACCCGATTCAATATCTCTTTGTTGGTGTGGTGAATTGTATCTTCTATCTTTTGTTACTTTCGCTAGCTGAGCACATCAATTTTACGCTGGCGTATTTCATAAGTAGCAGTGCATCGATTTCACTTATCTCGCTTTATAGCAGGAGTATCTTAAAGAGCCGCGCGAAAGCCACTATTGTGTGTGTAACCTTGACGGGTCTGTATACCTATCTGTATGTCACCTTGCGCTCGGAAGGTTTCGCTTTATTGATAGGTAGTATTGGTTTGTTTGTTATTTTAGGTGTCGCGATGTATCTCACGCGTAATATAGATTGGCGTGCGCTCAATTCCGAGATTGCCGAGGGAGAATAAACCTGAACTTTTCCTAAGCTGAAAATTATAAACTGACATATCTATACTCTGTTATTAGATGTTCATCTAATCCAGACGCAATTTCAAATATTAGTAGGTTTTATCGAAAAGCGTTATGTATTCTTACATTTCACACTTTGGTGTTGATTCGCGATGTTATATGATTGATGCTCTGGGAGAGTTCCTGATTTTGAACTAAATAATTATAAAAGATAAGAAACAACCTATGTCATGCCTGTAAAAGTCGGTAAGTATGAAATTCTGGATGAGCTTGGACGCGGCAGTATGGCTGTGGTCTATTCCGCACACGACCCGTTTCTTGACAAGAATGTTGCGATCAAGCTGGTTCATTCAGAAGCTCTAAACAATGAGAAAACTGGAGATCGTTTCAAACGGCTTTTTTTTACTGAGGCCCATGCTGCCAGTGTCTTAAATCATCCCAATATACTCAGGGTCTATGATGCGAATATTGAGGGTGAGTATTATTATCTGGTTATGGATTACATCCCGGAAGCAAAAACACTAGGGGATTATTGTAAGAGTGACTCTTTATTGCCGCTAAGGGATGTTGTAAATGTTATTTATAATTGCGCAAAGGCACTGGATTATGCGCATCGGCAGGGCATTGTTCACCGCGATATTAAACCCAACAACATAATGCAAACCCGTACCAGAGATATCAAGATTGCGGATTTCAGTGTGGCCTTGATTAACCGAGATGACTACATGGAGACTCAGATTGGTGGTTTGCTGGGTTCGCCCTTGTATATGTCGCCTGAACAAATTACTGAACGTGATATGACCAATAATACTGATATCTTTTCGCTAGGTGTGGTCATGTATGAACTGCTTAGCGGACGGCATCCTTTTAGAGCGGATAATATCAATGCCATTATTCATAATATTACTCGAGAAGATCCTCTGTCTTTGTCAGAGTTCAGAACTGATATTCCCGAGCAACTGGAATCAATCATGAAGCGCATGTTGCACAAGGAATCGGTGCAGCGCTACAGTATGGGGCTAGATCTGGCGTCCGATCTGGCCTTGATCTTTCAAGACCTCGATGACATGGATAATGAAGATGCGTTGAAACAAAAGTTTGAGGCTATTAAAAACCTGAGATTCTTCGATAGTTTTTCTGATGTTGATATTTGGGAACTGATGCGCGCTTGTGATTGGCATAAATATAAAAAGGATGAATACATTATCCAGGAGGGAGATGAGGACCATTCATTTTATATCTTGTTGTCTGGCATCGTCAGTGTCGAAAAAAACAAATTAAGTATTGACCATCTTCAGGCCGGGGACTGTTTTGGAGAAATGGGGTATATAACCAAGACCAAACGGACAGCATCGGTTCGGTCGAGCTCGGATGTCTCTTTGATACAGGTTAATGCCTCGACATTGGATCGCGCTAATGAAAGTACACAGCTTCGATTTTTAAAAGTATTTGTCAAAACATTGGTAGCAAGATTGACCGACACAACCAGCGTGCTGGCCAAGAATTAATACTACTCACATGGATGGATGCTCATTTCCTTAGTACACTACAGCGATACTCTAGATTGCGTTAGAACAATGTCAGCACATGATATCATGGTCATCGGCGACTATATTTCTACCATGATTTATGCGCCAATTCGTGTGTTGGATTTTCAGGAGATTCCCGACGATTTGTTGGTAGCATGTTAGGCAAATGACATCCATAAAGTAATCGTTGATGTAACGCATGTCGGAGCCCCGTTTTCTGATTCGGACAAATTCGAATTTGCGAGTTATGCCTCGGCAATACTAAAGGGCGAAGTTGACCAATATGCCTATATCTATTTCCAAGGAACTGATTAGTTATACACCACAAGTTATTCTGCAAGGTAGTGGTTTTAATGTTAGAGGGTTCACTTCTTTAGACGATGCCTTGGCGTGGCTTGATAAAGAATAAGATCTAGTCATCTGTTCTGAAGCTGAAAGTGCTTGGAGTACTCTAAACGATATCTAACTGACCTGAACCAATATTTTCGCTAATCTAAAGTCACATAATATTGTAGAAAATGCACATAGGTAACCTCAATGAACGGCATAAAGCTAATACGATTAATAACAACATTGCTCCTTACTCTTCTTTCGTCTTCTGTTTTATCGGAAACAGCGCCAGAGGTTGATTCTCGTGTTAGTCAATCGAGAATGGTCGTAGAAGCATTTGGAAGTAAATTGATAGGCGAACTAAAGCAGGCTCTAGGAGATGGTGGACCGGTAACAGCAATAAATGTTTGCAATATTGAAGCGCCAAAAATAGCGACAGGTCTATCTGAGAAATACAATTGGTCTATTGGTCGTACCGCTTTAAAAACACGCAACCCAGATAATAACCCCGATGCTTGGGAGAAAAACGTCTTACAGATGTTTGAGCAACGCAAACAACAGGGCGAAGCCATCGCTAAATTTGAATATTATGAGGAAACCAAACAAGGGTTTCGTTATATGAAGGCAATACCCACCAAAGGATTGTGTCTAACGTGTCATGGTGAGAGCTTGACTGAACCAGTTAAAACAGCGCTGCTAAAGCATTATCCGGATGATAGGGCCACTGGATTCAATGTTGGTGATATTCGGGGTGCGTTTACAATAATACAAAAGAACTAATACAATCGATTTAGCTTAAGGTAAATCGATACCTTTAAGCTTACTCACCATTACAGACGGAGCACACCCAATGGGTAATTCACTGATTGATCAGCTTAAAAAGACCGGACTGGTCGATAAGAAAAAGGCGCATAAGGCCAAGCATGAACAATATAAAAATAAAAAGCAGAAGACCAAAAAAGGCTCGGCTACCCAGTTAGACGAAGCCAAGATCTTGGCTAAAAAGGCGCAGGCTGAAAAAGTTGAACGTGATCGAGAGATCAATCAGCAAAAGAAAGAAGAAGCTGAGCGTAAGGCAATTGCTGCGCAGATTATTCAATTGATCGAAACTAATCATGTCGACGATCGTGAGGGTGAGATTGTTTATAATTTTACGGATGTAAATGTGGTTAAACGGTTATTTGTATCAGAAAAAATACATCAGCATCTTATGAGTGGCAAGCTAGTGATTGCCAAACTAGGCGAGGGTTACGAACTTGTACCGAAGCCGGTTGCTGAAAAAATCATACAACGTGATGCTGATTGCATAATTAAAACTGATCATAGTATCGAGACCGAACAGGATGAAGATGATCCTTATGCGGACTATAAAATACCAGATGATTTGATTTGGTAATATTAATCCGGTGGTTTGGGTTCAGATTCAGTTGAATTAGCCTGTTCTGTTGTTTCTGCGTCATAATTACCGAGCACTGATCTCAGAAGGCAAATTTTCACTACGGCACATTTTTCACAACCTACCGAATTTGCTATAGGACAAACAGTCATAACGCCCCCTTATTAATTGGTGTATATGGATAAGTATTCCCATGGACTGACATGAAACAACCTGTCTCTGTCCATGAAATTTATTACGATTAGTCAATATATAGTCCTTATATTTTGAGAGTCAATCAATTCTCATGAAAATGACCTTATGTTTATCCATGTTGTCTGAAACAGGCCGTTTTAATATTGCTATAATGTAATTATTCTTCAATGGGTTTAAAATTAGAAAATTATGTTAATTATTTTTTCATCAAATGCGACTGGCGATATCACCATGTTTGGGGATGTAGCAGAACGCATGTTTGAGCTGATGGGGCACAGCGGTACGATACCGAGTGCGATTGCTGCTAAAGATGTTCCTGCTGTGCTTGAGCGACTTAAGTCTGCGATTGAAGCACAGAATAACGAAGGGTACGATGAAGATAACCCGGATGCAGGAGCAGATGCCGAAGAAGATGAGGTTGAGCCGAAAGTCAGTATTTCGGGTCGTGCATTTCCTTTAATTCAGATGCTCAGCAGGGCTGCTGAGGAAGGTTGTAGTGTGATGTGGCGTAAACAGTAATCGACGTCTTAACTTCAGCTTTTCATGATCTTCCCGATATGTTCCAGATTACAGAATTAATCTGTTGCTTAATACTGCCTCAAAGTGTACAAATGCGAGCCCTTATATATTCAATATAAGTAATTATCTGGAGACTTAAACAATGAAGAAGTTACAAATGCTTGGCCTAGTACTTATTTTGTCAATGGCTGGTTGTAGTGATGATGACAAGTCAGCTGCATCCAAAACGATGAGCGAGGCAGAAAGTAGCACTAAAGCGGCTATGAATGAAGCCAGCAAGGCAGCAACAAAGGCAAGTGCTGCAGTGGCTGAATCTACTGAAGCCGCAGCAGAAGAAACTACTGCAATGGCAGAAGAAACTACTGCAATGGCAGAAGAAACTACTGCAATGGCAGAAGAAGCCGCGGAAGAAACGAAAACGATGACCGATGAAGTCGTTGAAGTGGCAAAAGACGCAGCTCAGGAATATATAGATGAAAACAAGGATGAGATGATGGCAGCGGCCAAAGAAAAAGGGACTGAAATGGTTAAAGAACAAACCACTGACATGGCAAAGGAACAGGCTGAAGAAATGGTTAAAGAAAAAGCGATGGACGCGGCTAAAGATGGTGCAGTAGATAGTGCCAAAGATTTGCTTAAGTACTAACAGCGGGCAAATTATTCTGTATCATAGATATGGTGGGTGAATCTTCTCATCCATCATATTTATTAAAATTAATTGTTAATAGAAAATAATATTATGAGTAACGTAAGAACATGGGTCGTGCTGAGCGACGGCAGATATTTAAAAATATTGATTAACAAAGGCGAAGGAAAGGCACTTACGATCTTGAATGCCGATGATTTACCAGCCTATGCTGAACTTGGCTATCTGATGGTTAATGGAAAACCATTGAATGGAACTGGTGACTCAGCCGTATCGAAAAAAATAGATAATATTCAGTGTCAGATAGACTTCTTGGCAGAACACCACAAGTTAGACATGTTTGATTTATTGGCAATTGCAGCACCTGCCGATGTGTTAACGAAATTTAAGAAGGCCTTACCGGAACAGCTTACAAAGTTAATGATTGGTGAGATAGCAGAAGATCTTACGGTGGATACTAATTCTGAAATTGAAAATAGATTTGCTGATATCGTTCTTGCTGGCATAGAAAAAGCCAGTTAAACGGTAGTAGTTTATTGTTGAGCAGTATTTAGCTTCCAGAAGAGTCCAATTTGGCGCACTGCGCAGATGCCTGCATCAAGAATATATTTATCCGTTTCTCCACAACCAGCATTTGTATCCACTGCTATCCCGTGTGACATCTCAGGGACTAAATAGGTCTCAATAAGTAACTTGCCATTGTTGTCATGGAATTCCTCATGAATGACATTAATCGTCTTGCCCGACTTGCCTTTTTTGTCAGCTATCTGGTCAATACCATGAAGATAAGTCCATTGGTCAATGAGTTCTTGCTGGTTGATTTTATCAACAGTTTCATCGGCTGCACCATGCCAGATTGAGATGGTTGGCCATGGGCCATTAAAGTCCTCATAACCCTCGTTATGCACCAGTTCACCCCATTCCTCGGGTGATTTATCAATGCCATTCATACATGCTTTAGCGTCCGAAAAACTCTGTTTTAAATACCACCAACTAAAGATATCCCAAAAATGCTTTTCTGTCTTAGCACATAAGGCCGGTCCGCCAGCGTTGGTCGCTCCCCCTGCAAACACATCAGGATAGGAGGCTAACAAGGCTGATGTCATATAGGCTCCGGCGGAGAGTCCTTCTACATAGATTCGACTATTATCGATTGAATAGTCAGCTATCATTTTTTCAATCATTTGCACAATTGATTTACTTTCACCTTGGCCACGTTTGATATTTTCCGCCTGAAACCAATTCCAGCATTTATAAAGATTATTACTTCTTTTTTGCTCGGGAAAGATCAAATAAAACTTCCACGTATCTGCCAGCGTTTTCCAACCCACTTTGTTATAAGTTTCAGCATCCTGAAAACAACCATGCAGGGAAACCACTAAAGGGGCATTAGCGGGCATATTCTCAGGAACATACGTATACATATTTACATTACCGGGGTTACTACCGAAGTCTTTAACTGATTCAGCATTTGCATAAGTGAGATTCAGTATTAAAACGATAAGCAGCAGTAGTTTTATATTCATATGGGATTAATTAATGTGTAGGGTCAATCAGGAATCATAGGCTTCAGCCCACGTTTATCAATATCTATATTCGCATGATATTAGATCTGTCATTATTTGTAATTATACAGAGCTGAAATACTAATAATTAATATTAAGAAATCAAGCTTGTCGCATGAGCACTAGACTACAAACAATATTCTCCGATCAGGCCAAGCAGATTACCTTTCTTACTGGAGCGGGCATTTCGTCTGAAAGCGGTATCCCGACGTTTCGTGGTCCTGAAGGTTACTGGACAGTTGGCGCAAAAGAATATCATCCGCAAGAAATGGCAACCTATGCCATGTTTACTAAACACCCTGATGAACTATGGCAGTGGTATCTTTATCGTGCGAGTGTGTGTCTTAATGCCGAACCAAATCAAGCTCATCTTGCTTTGGTGGAGATAGAGCGAATCCTTCAGGATAGGTTTACGCTGATTACTCAGAATGTTGATAACTTACATATTCGAGCGGGCAGCAATCCAGAGCGGACCTTTCAAATACATGGTAATGTTTTTTTTATGCGTTGTGTTAATGAGTGTCAACAAAGACTTATTGCCTTACCACAAAAACTCTTTCTTAGAGAGAAAGACCAGTCTTTATCAGTAGAAGATAAAAACTGTTTAAAGTGTCCCGATTGTGGTGTGGGTACACGTCCGCATGTGCTGTGGTTTGATGAAAGTTACGATGAACATTATTTCAAGTTTGAAAGTGCCATGGCGGTTGCGGAAAAAACAGATGTTCTGATTATTGCAGGAACATCTGGTGCAACTACCTTACCTAATCATGTGGCCAATATGGTCTACCAAAATAAGGGCGCTATCATTGATATTAATATCGAATCAAATTCATTTACTGAACGAGCATTAAACAGCAGCAATGGCCAATTCTTAAACATGAGTTGCTCTGAAGGGTTCGCTAAAATACTAACGGAGATAAAAAAATAATCGTTATAGTTTTCTTAATATTTAATTACTATTTTAATAGTTCCGGTTTCTCTGGGCCAATAACACCATCCGCGCGTGCTTTCAGGTAGCGATAAATGTTTTTAATATTTGCCGTTACCGCAGGGTTGTGTTTCCAACGTGGCATTGTTTCCAATTCACCTGCGTCACGTTTTTCCTGTTTCGCAATTTCTTCAAACAGTGCTTGTTCCATATTCCGCCAATCATCGCCTGTAAATCTGACAATAGTATTGTGCATCACCTTTAACCTAAATTGTTCAGGACTTAGGCGGTCTGCAATTTCTGTTAAATCAGGGGCAATGTCACTACCAACTCCGCCGACGCCATGACAATTCACGCATGCGTTGTGATACATGCTCCAACCAATAAATGTCGCTGCATCTACTTTGCCATGTGTGACTTGATAGAACTCGGTCTTTACGTCTTGATGTCCATGTTCATCCGCGACTGCAATTTGGTTTATGCTTACTAATAACAATAGTTGAAGAATCGGTTTTATATAACGCATAGTAACTCCTTATATATCTGTAACTACAAAAGCTAATGTGACCATCTTGAATGTAAATATAAGGTTATATACTTTATAGCATCTTGATCCAAATCAACAGAATTTGAATTATATTTTTTACCAGGATTATGAATGTTATGCGGCTAGGGTTTAGTTTGTGCGACATAAACAGTGCAGGCAGAATTTCCGTCTGTGTATGGGTTTGGAAAGCTAACTATATGTGATTCAACTGATTGGAATACAGACTCAAGTAGCTTTATGAAATCATTGTCTGGCGGGTCGTTTGACCAGACACCAAAAATACCACTGGGAAGTATTTTCCTGGAGAGGTTTTCTAATGCAGACACCGTATAGAAAGAACGGTTACCTTCATTGAGCCAATGGCTCGGTGAATGGTCGATGTCGAGCAGTACTGCATGCACTAATTTTTCTGGTTCTTCTTTATCAAAACTACCATTATCAGCAGAGGCAATAGCAAAGAAATCATCATGAACCAGTGTACAGCGTGAGTCTGCCGTTAATTTATCGCCAAGTGGGACAAGGCCACGCTGGTGCCAATCAATCACCGGAGCCATGACTTCAATAACCCTAAGTGATTTGATAGCAGGATCTTCCAGTGCCGCAACAGCGGTATAACCAAGACCTAATCCACCAACGATTATATCCAGATTTTTTGTATGGTTATTTTCTTTAAGAGCCGTGAGCCCTAATTTTGAAAGTTGAATCTCAGATTCGGTAAATAGGCTAGACATGAGAAACTCGTCGCCAAGCTTTACCTCATAAAGAATGATGTTGTCGAATCGTGGTTCTGAACGACGTCTAAGACTGATGTCTCCGAGTGGCGTTGTTTGAAAATCTATTTCTTCAAAAACAATAGACATTTATTTATCTGGAGTTAGCGACTTTCTTTCCAACTTCCTGCTGGCTGACCAAATATTCTTCATAGCTACCCTGGAAATCGATTAATTTATTGTCTTTTATTTCAATGACACGTGTCGCCAATGATGAAACAAACTCACGGTCATGACTGACGAAGATTAACGTCCCTTCGTAATGTTCCAAGGCGAGGTTTAACGCTTCAATCGCTTCCATGTCCAGATGATTGGTAGGCTCATCCATTATTAATACATTGGTTTCTTGCATCATCAACTTGCCAAACAACAATCGATTCTTTTCACCACCAGAACAGACGTTGGCCTTTTTATTAAAGTCATCGGTTGAAAATAAAAGACGTCCTAATGTTGCGCGTACAGCTTGATCATCGTGTTTAGGTTTACGCCATTGACTCATCCAATCGAATAGATTTATGTCAGAGGTAAAGACAGCGGCAGTGTCCTGTGGACAGTATGACTGAACTGCATTTTCAGCCCATTTTATGATGCCGTTGTTTGCTGCGATCTCATTCATCAGGCAGCGTAACAGGGTTGATTTCCCCGCGCCGTTCTCACCAATGACGGCTAGACGAGCACCAGCTTCCAGGATCATATTGCCTTTGCTAAATAATGTCTCACCGTCATAACCATGACTGAGGTCTTCGATGGTTAATGCCAGGCGATGTAATTTTTTTGTTTGGTTAAAACGAATGAAAGGGCTGACACGGCTAGAGGGTTTAACCTCATCCAGTTTAATTTTTTCCAGTTGCTTGGCACGTGAAGTTGCTTGTTTCGCCTTTGACGCATTGGCCGAGAAGCGACTGACAAATTGTTGCAGGTCCGCTATTTGTGTTGATTTTTTAGCATTTTCTGAATGTAAACGTTCGCGTGCTTGTGTCGACGCCGTCATGAAATCATCGTAGTTGCCAGGGTAGACACGCAATTCGCCGTAATCGATATCGGCAATATGGGTACAAACGGCATTCAGGAAATGTCGATCATGAGAAATGATGACCATGGTGCTCTTGCGCCCATTGAGCACGGTCTCTAACCAACGGATAGTATTGATGTCCAGGTTATTGGTTGGTTCATCAAGTAAAAGAATGTCAGGATCTGAAAACAGGGCCTGTGCCAATAGTACTCGTAGTTTCCAACCTGGGGCTACTTCACTCATTGGGCCATCATGTAGTTCTAATTCTATACCTGCACTGATGAGCAATTCACCGGCCCGGCTTTCTGCACTATAACCATCCATTTCACCAAACCTGATTTCGAGTTCAGCGACTTTCATACCATCTTCTTCAGTCATTTCGGGTAGGGAATAAATTCGATCACGCTCTTGTTTCACTTTCCACAATTCCGTGTGACCCATAATGACTGTGTCGATAACACCGTATTCTTCAAAGGCAAATTGATCCTGATGTAATTTGCCGACACGATCTGTTGGTCCAATAGAAACATTGCCCGATGTTGGTGCAAGACTGCCATCAAGTATCTTCATGAAAGTCGATTTGCCGCAACCATTGGCTCCAATCAGGCCATAGCGGTTACTATCGCTGAATTTGACCGATATATTTTCAAATAATGGCTTGGCGCCAAACTGCATGGTGATGTTTGCTGTTGAGATCAATGGATTTCCCTGAGTACTGTTGAATGAGCCGCTTAAACGGTGGCGTACTATAGGTGTTTGAGGCTGAAACGTCGAGTTAAACTGTACGAAATCGGCTACAGTTATGCTGAAATCGTATAGATTCTGTAAATAGATGAGGTAGAGGTGATGGAGGATAAATTTGGCCGGATTCAATTACCGCGCCGTTCTTTTTTGAAGTCTGCAGGGGCCTTAACACTTACGCCGCTTATTTCAATCTTGCCGTTTCGTGCATCGACCGCTAATTTGGCGTCTTCTATATTAACCAAGGCCATCCCGGCTACTAAGGAAATGATACCCATAATTGGTATGGGTTCCTGGCTAACGTTCAGTGTAGGTGGCGATGAAAAAGATCGTGCGCGCTGTGTGAGGATATTACAGGCGTTTTTTGCGCGTGGAGGTGCCATGGTGGATTCTTCGCCGATGTATGGTTCATCTCAAGCAGTTATTGGGCACTGCCTGACTAAATTGGACTCTCCTGCTGGATTATTCTCTGCGACCAAGGTTTGGACCCTGGGGAAGAGTTTTGGCATAAATCAGATGGCATCGGCCGAGGAAATGTGGGGTGTGAAACAATTCGATTTAATGCAGATCCATAATATGCTGAGTTGGCGAACGCATTTGGAGACCTTGAAGGAATGGAAAGCGCAAGGGCGCATCCGTTATATCGGCATTACAACGTCGCACGGAAGACGCCATGAGAAAATGGAAAAGGCATTGCTGGAAGAAAATTTTGATTTTGTGCAGTTCACTTACAATATGGTTGATCGCGAAGTAGAGCAACGCCTATTACCTATTGCAAAGGAACGCAACATTGCGGTGATTGTCAATCGACCGTTTCAACGTGGCGGTTTATTTGACATGGTTGAGGGAAAAACCTTACCTGATTGGGCAAAGGAATTTGATTGTGAGAATTGGGCGCAGTTTTTTTTAAAGTTTGTGGTGTCTCATCCAGCAGTGACCTGTGCGATACCAGCAACATCTCAAGTCGCACATATGCATGAAAATATGGGCGCAGCCTATGGAAAGTTACCTGATAAAGACATGCGTGCACGCATGCTTAGGTATTTTTCTGACCAGATTTAAACGTTATGGATTCAGGAGCATTTATTTCTCCCTTTAAATCTTAGCGCAATCTTTTTACTCTAAACTTACGACCTTTTATTTTACCATCAGAAAGAATTTTTAACGCCTGCTTTGCAGTAGCACTTTCAACGGCGACATAGGCTAGCTTATCAAAGATATCGATTTTACCAATTTGATCACCGGCAAGCTCAGTGTTGCCTGTTAAGGCACCGAGGATATCACCAGCACGCACCTTGTCTTTACGACCGGCATTGATGCATAGCGTTACCATTTGAGGATAGAGTTTGATGTTATCTTTAATTTTGAGTGACGCGGTCCTATCAATTTTTACCGGGCTTTTCTTATAGTTTTCGATTGCCTCGATTCTGAATTTTTCAGATTCCATGAACATGCTCAGCGCCAAACCTTCTTTATCCGCGCGACCTGTGCGACCAATACGGTGAATATGAATTTCGGGATCGGGGGACAACTCGAAATTAATCACAGCATGTAGCTCTTTGATATCCAAACCACGCGCGGCAACATCAGTTGCGATTAAAATCGAACAGCTTTTATTAGAAAATTGTATCAATACTTGATCGCGATCACGTTGTTCAAGATCACCATGTAAGGCCAGTGCATGAAAACCCTGTTGCCATAATTCGCTAGCCAGATCCTGGCATTGTTGTTTAGTATTACAAAATACTAAACTTGATTCTGGTTGATAATGCCGTAATAAGGTGATTAATGTCTTTGTTCTTTCGCCTGGAGTTATTTCATAAAAAATCTGTTTAATTTTTTTATCGTCATGCAGACTTTCAATACGAACATCAATCGGATTGATTTGAATCGCGTTACTGATCTTTTTTATTTCATTCGGATAGGTTGCAGAGAATAAGAGGGTTTGTCTTTTATGTGGCGTCATTTTTATAACGCGCATAATTTCGTCATGAAAACCCATGTCCAGCATGCGGTCGGCCTCATCCAGCACCAATGTTTTCAGACCATCGAGTTTTAATGAGCCTTTATCCAGGTGTTTTAATATTCGTCCCGGTGTACCAACAACTATATGCGGTTGATGTTCCAGCGAAGCCAGTTGTGGATCCATTGATTTGCCGCCACATAAAGTGACGATCTTGGTATTTGGAATTGAACGTGCAAGGCGTCTTATCTCATTAGTGACTTGATCGGCTAGTTCGCGTGTCGGACAAAGTATCATTGCTTGTACTTGATAGGTGGTGATTTCAAGCTTATGCAGCAGACCAATAGCAAATGCCGCAGTTTTACCACTACCGGTTTTAGCCTGAGCCAGTAAGTCTTTGCCTTCCAGAATAGCCGGTAGGCTTTGAGTCTGGATTGGCGTCATTGTGCGATACTCCAATGACTGGATATTTGCCAATTCTTCAGGTCTTAGGGGTAGTGATGAAAAGTCTGCTGTTGTCACGGGTTCTAGCTCTTTATTAGCTTGAAGGAAGGTGGCGCATGATAGCATTAATAAAAACAAGTCCGAGAACAATCTTTATTAAAATTGAGGTATGAAAAGTAAAGAATATACCGTTATCCACTAGCTTGATTCGAAACAGAGACTATAATAGCCAGCGTTGGAACTCGTCTTCGGGCTATTTCACACCCCTCAACTTGTATGTACGACTGCGATAATAGATTTATCAGCAGACCCGGTATCAGATTGGTGCATACCTACCAACTATTTTTAATTTTACTAAGACAGAGGGCTTGTGGCTGTTTGTTGCTTATCGATTATAGGATTTAGATGCTTTTACTCTCAAAAAAACAAGATTGGTTAGGAAATACTCGTGCTGACATTCTGGCCGGGCTAGTTGTCGCGCTTGCGTTGATTCCCGAGGCGATTGCCTTCTCTATTATTGCGGGTGTTGATCCTAAAGTGGGTCTCTACGCCTCTTTCTGTATTGCCGTGACAACGGCTATTGTTGGTGGGCGTGCCGGGATGATCAGTGCCGCGACCGGCGCCATGGCGTTGTTAATGGTGACGTTGGTAAAAGAACACGGACTAGAATACCTGTTAGCAACAACCCTGTTAACCGGAGCGATTCAAATTATTGCTGGCTACCTCAAGCTAGGCAGTTTGATGCGTTTTGTCTCGCGTTCGGTAGTTACCGGTTTTGTAAATGCTCTGGCGATACTGATCTTCATGGCGCAGTTACCTGAGCTAACGAATGTTACCTGGCATGTTTATGTGATGACCCTTAGCGGTTTGGGAATTATTTATTTATTTCCACTTATTCCTGTAATTGGAAAATCGATTCCTTCGCCGCTAGTGTGCATTATTGTTTTAACCGCTATCGCATTAATGGTGAAACTGGATATTCGAACTGTAGGTGATATGGGCGAGTTACCAGATACCCTACCTGTTTTTCTGTGGCCAGATGTGCCATTAACCATGGAGACGTTAAAAATCATTTTTCCCTATGCGGTTCCGCTGGCTATAGTAGGTTTACTGGAATCATTAATGACGGCGACGATTGTTGATGATTTAACCGATACTGATAGTGATAAAAATCGAGAGTGCAAAGGTCAGGGGATTGCCAATATTGGCTCAGGGCTGATGGGCGGTATGGCCGGTTGTGCGATGATTGGCCAATCTGTGATAAATATAAAATCAGGTGGCCGAGGACGTCTATCCACCTTGCTTGCCGGTATTTTATTATTGATCATGGTGGTGTTTCTCGATGATTGGATTAGTCGGATACCCATGGCAGCATTGGTTGCGGTGATGATTATGGTATCGATAGGAACGTTTAACTGGGGTTCCTTTCGCGATCTAAAGGAGCATCCGCTCTCTTCTAATCTTGTCATGATAATGACAGTATTGGTTGTTGTCTGGACACATAATCTGGCTTTGGGTGTCTTTGTGGGGGTACTGCTGGCATCATTATTTTTTGCAAATAAGATTAGCCATTTGATGTATGTTGAATCTGAATATGATGAGGATAGCGATACTCGAACTTATCATGTGGTAGGACAGGTATTCTTCAGTTCAGCAGATAAATTTATCGCTGCCTTTGATTTTAAAGAGGCGGTAGAGAAGATTGTAATTGATCTAAATCGGGCACATTTTTGGGATATCACCTCGGTGTCTTCACTGGATAAAGCGGTGATTAAGCTGCGACGCCAAGGTGCAGAAGTAGAATTAATCGGGCTTAATGAAGCCAGTTCGACGATCATTGATCGTTTTGGTGTTCATGATAAACCGGAAGAAATTGAAAAAATTATGGGTGGCCACTAATGACTAATAATAAAAAATTGATTCTGGCTTGTATCGATGGATCTAAACTTTCTGAAGCTGTTTGTGATTATGCAGTATGGTTGGCACAACGTGTTGAAGGGCCATTAAAGCTTATGTACACAATTGACCATCATCAAGAAACGGCGAAAGAAGTAGATTTGTCCGGTAATTTGGGTGTGGACAGTCGTGATCATTTGCTTGAAGAAATTACCAGCAATGAACATACGCGCAGTAAATTACGTTTAAAAGAAGGGAAGTCCATTTTACAAGCGGCAAAAGAGCGTGTTGTTGAGGATGGATTTAATGACCCGATTTTATGTTTGCAACACGGCAGATTGATTGAAACTTTGGTAGAGCTTAAAGAAGAATTACGTATCTTGGTGATAGGCGCGAGAGGAAAAATGCACGAAGATCAAACTGATAAAATTGGTGCAAAGCTAGAGTCGATGATCCGTTCTTTACATGGACATATTTTTGTTGCCTATGCGGCCTTCAAAATTCCGCAACGGATTATGATTGCTTATGATGGTAGTGAAGCCAGTGAGCAACACATTGATATGATAGCTAATAGCCCGATTTACAAAGGCCTAAGCTGTCACTTGGTCTGCGTTAATAAAAAGGATACCGCTGAAAGTCTAATTGAGCAGGCAGTTAATCAACTTAAATCAGCCGGATGGAGTAATATTGTCAGTGCTAGTTTGCAGGGTAAAACTGAGGATGAGTTATGTGATTATCAAGTCAGTCATAATATTGACTTGACGATCATGGGTGCATTTAATCACACTCGATTACACGATCTGATTTTGGGCAGCTTTACTACAAAGATGTTACTTAACACCAAGACGCCCTTGCTCTTACTTAGATAACACGTCGGTTTATAAATTAAGAGAACTACAACTAAAGATCAACGTAGTCTACTTTAATGGAACCGTCCTTTTCATATTTTTTATTTTCAATCAAATTTCTAGCCGCAGCTTCTATTTCCGTTCGATATTTTATAACTGTCTCTAGTGGTGTATCTGCTAGATTAGTAAATTTTGTTTTTATATCAGCATAGGCGATTCGGCAAGACACGCGTTTGCCACTGACTTGAGCCGCTATAGTGATAATTTCTGTTTCCGGATTCCAGCAATGTAATGTCGGAAATGATATACGTCCGTCACCGGCCGTTTTTTGTTTATGGACTATGGCTTCCATGATTATTTACCTCTGTCATTTATGACGTCCCCAGGTGTAGGGACAGATTTATTATTAAAAGACCAATCACGACAATCATCTGGTTTTGATGTTCGTGATGGCCTTCAATAATCTAACTAATATTAAACTGCTGGTCTTTCTGCCGAGGCTGCTCGTCGTTGACGATTGCCAGGGGTGCTATTTCGGTTACTTGAACTGTTTGGCTTGCCATAACGACTACGCTGATTCTGTTCATTTGAACCGTTGCGCTTACCTTTATATTGTTTTGGTGTATTGCCGTTACTGTTGTTAGGGTTCGCGCGTTTTTTATTCTGCGACGATTTACCTGAGACAGAATCAGGGACAATATGCTGTGGTTCAAAGGTTTCTATTTCTTCACGTTCGATCTTACGTTTTATCAGTCGTTCGATATCTTGTAGCTGTTTGGCTTCATCAGCACTAACCAAAGAGATAGCTTGACCACTTGCTCCGGCACGACCTGTGCGGCCGATGCGATGGACATAGTCTTCAGGCACATTCGGTAAATCAAAATTCACAACATGTGAAAGTTGATCGATGTCTATGCCTCTTGCAGCGATATCAGTTGCAACCAATATCTGAGTTTTATTCTTTTTAAATCCGTCGAGTGCCTTGGTGCGTTGCGCTTGACTTTTATTGCCATGAATTGCAGCAGCATGGATATTGTCGCGTGATAAGCGTTTCACCAATTTGTCGGCGCCATGCTTGGTGCGACTGAATACTAATACTTGATACCAGTTTTCTTTGCGTATCAAGTGACTGAGAAGATCAGCTTTACGTGCTTTATCGACGGGATAAACTACTTGTGAGATAGTTTCAACGGCCGAATTACGTGGTGCAACATCTATCTCAACCGGGTTATTGATAATGCCTTTAGCGAGCTGTCTAATTTCTTGTGAAAACGTAGCAGAGAACATCAGGGTTTGACGTTGCTTCGGTAGCAGCGCCATGATTTTTTTGATGTCATGGATAAAGCCCATGTCTAACATACGGTCGGCTTCGTCTAATACCAGTATTTCAATATCATTGAAGTTGATAGCGCGTTGTTGGAACAGATCAAGTAAACGACCTGGTGTCGCAACTAAAACATCGACACCGCGACGTAGTTTCATCATCTGAGGGTTTATTTTAACGCCCCCAAAGACAACTGCGGAGCGTAAATGCAGATGTTTGCCATAGGTAAATACACTTTCTTGAACTTGTGCGGCAAGTTCACGAGTTGGTGTTAACACCAATGCACGTGCACGGTTATTCTTTACCGGTGGTTTTTCATTAAGTAGTTGTAACAATGGCAGGGTAAAGCCGGCGGTTTTTCCGGTGCCGGTTTGTGCTGCGGCCATTACATCATGGCCCTCTAAGATAGCAGGAATGGCTTGCGCCTGAATAGGTGTAGGGCTGGTATAGCCTGTGTCGCGTACAGAACGCAATAATTCTTCGGATAATCCGAGTTTTTCAAATGTCATTAATAATTTCCTAAATATAGGTTTGTATCATTTCGTAACTTGCTCATTCGAGCAAAAAGTCAGCGAAATAACTTATAAATTTGGCTAAGTAAAATAAGCTCTAAAGATTGCGCACACGTAAACGTGCAAACAGATCGGGGCAGTAGATAGCTTTGCCGTAAGTGCGGCATGCAGTAATTGGTTCTCAAAGGGAGGAACAGTTGGACTCTTTGGATGGATTGCGATTATAAATAAAGGCAATGCAGTGAGGCGAACTAACAACTAGTGATGACGCTCTGGACACTTACTGGTGTCGAGATTCTTACACTTTAACATAGAATCAAATAATATATTGGCATTATTTCAGGACAGAAACTGTTTTAGGCTATTAGCGAGCCTATATCCGCTCAAAAAGGCAGCTTCTATACGTCCTTTTATAAACCAATCACCACATGCCCCAAGTTTTAGTTCATCATCGATATGGTAATCGACAGCGGTAGCCTGATTAGTATCTGCATATCGCCAGCGATGTGTTGTCATATATTCACTACTTGAAAAATCATATAACAACAGGCTGTTTAGCTCATTCAGAATAAGCTGCTGTATATCTGATGTCGCTTCATCTATATGGTCTTCCGACCATTGGTTATCGGTTTGAATAACTAGTGTTTGTTTATTATCGCGACCAGGTTTATTTGAATTTAATGCCATCCATGAAATAAGTGAGTTCTTTACTATTGCCGCTTGCCATTCCCATGGCAATGGCTGACTGATAGCTAACATTAGAGTATAACAACCAAGCATTTTACATCTTTTAAAAAGGTGATTTCCCGAAAAAGAGGCGGGTAAAAGTTTTTCGGCTTGTGGTGCAGGTGTTGTATTGATGATCCATTCATATGGCCCGAATGTTTGTTCATCTTTAGTTTTTAGGAACCAATGCTGATTTCGTTTTTCTATTTCGGTGATTTCTGTATTTAAATTGACATCAATCTCCTTTGCCATAGCGATACATAATTCATTCATCTTCGGCACAGGGACATAATGTATTTCTGACCAGTCTCTTATTTTAGCTATCTGTCCTTTTTCTAACAGCATTAATCTTGGTTTCCATTCATGCAAGATCCCCGCATTTATATAGGGGGTTAAAAAAGATTTAAACGCTTCGTCGCGAACAGTAAAATCCTGAGCGCCATGATCAAACTGGTAGGGCTCGGCGTAACGCGTCGACATCCTTCCGCTGACACCACGCGATTTTTCAAATATTTGAACTGATGCTATTTCTTTGAGCTGATTTGCAACGGTGAGGCCGGACATTCCTGCCCCAATGATGGCGATACGTTTCATATGTTTTTATGTCTAAATTGAATAGTCTTAGGCTAAAATTGTGTTAAGTCTCTTGTCTTCGACGACATCTGTTTTACAATGCATGCTTAGTTAGTTAATACACTATAAAATTGTCATAATCTATCTAATCGGCAGGACTTATTATGGACAAGATACATCATGTTGCTATACAGGTGAACAATATTAAAACAGCGGTAAAATGGTATACCGATAAGTTTGATGCCAGTCTAGATTATGAAGATGAAACATGGGCATTACTCAAGTTTAGCAACCTTTCTCTCGCCCTGGTCATGCCGGACCAACACCCTCCACATTTTGCAATTGAAAGTACAAATGCTGAAGCTTTTGGTAAATTAACAAAGCATCGAGATGGAACGGCTTCAGTTTATATTAAAGATCCGTTTGGAAACTCAGTTGAAATTATTGAAACAAAATAATTTTTATAAAGCTGTTTTTATCTATGAATAATGAGATCACAGACAAAACTAAAACTATTATCTATTGTTTAAGTTACGGTGGGTTGTTACCGTTTGTCATTAGCTTGGTGGGTATTTACTCGGATAGTAAAGAGCTTAGTTCGTATGCAATGATTGCATTCGTTTCCTATGGTGCGGTTATCCTTGGCTTCATTGGCGCGGTTCATTGGGGCTTGTTACTGAAGACTGATTCGATACAAAGACAAGGCTTATTATTATCAATTAGCGTATTGCCAGGGCTAATTGGATGGTTAGTGCTAATCAGTCCTTTGCCTGCTGCGTTGCTGATGCTTTGTATTGCATACCCACTTCTGTTTGTTTATGAGAAGTATTCAGAATTAAATAACCTATTACCGGTATGGTACATGCTTATGCGGTTCAGATTGACCATTGTGGTTACACTATTCATGCTGATTGGTCTGGGTACTGTTTATTCTATGGGATGATGAATTAGACGAAGTAAGTCTAATTAGACTTTTTAATTAAGGAAATACTTCACTGCCATCCCAGGCAAATACTTTGCCGCTATCTTTGTTATCCAACTTACTAATGACCTTATACAGATAACTCGCTGATTGCTCTGTTGTTATAAGTTGTCCTGGCTTTAGGTTTCTTTGAAACGGCTTGGATAAATCAGTATCCACAGTACCGGGATGTAGACCCACACAAATAGTATTCGGTGAGCGTCTTTTCAATTCAATTGCGATATTTTTAGTGATCATATTTTGTGCCGCCTTTGCCGCTCGGTAGGCATACCAGCCGCCAGCGCGGTTATCGGAAATACTACCGACACGGGCAGAAGTATTCGATAGCACGCTGCGTTCTTCATGACGAAGCAATGGCAGCGCATAGCGAGCAATGAGTAAAGGGCCAATTGAATTAATTGCAAAAGACTGGGCGAGATGATCAGCATTAATATCTTCCAGACGTTTTTCAGGTTGAAGACCCTTGCTATCATGCAATAGACCAGTGCAATTAATAATAAAATGTAACTTATTTGTCTGTTCAGATATTGAAGTGAATGCCTTTTCTACACTTTCCTGGGCACTAATATCCATAGAAACTATTGTGAACTGTGATTTATAGTCTGCTTTTAGCTTGTTTAGTGGTTCAAATTTACTTATTTGATGTTTTCTGACACTAGCAATGACATGGATGTCTTTCTCCAGTAGAAGCTGAGTCATCGCTATTCCAATACCACCTGATGCGCCAATAACGAGTGCGTTATGCATATAATTAAGATCCGTATTAAATTTATTCAGATAAGTTGATGTTAGTGTATAAGAACAAGCATAAGTTTACATATCGCTGGATTTTTAGGATGAATGACCTATACATAGTGCTATTGGTAAACCATAATAAATATGGCTTTCGTAATTATCATCTTTTTTAAATAAAAATAATATTCTACTCATAATATAGTCATATCTTCAGTCAACTTGCTGCCTAAATATATTGAAATTAACCTATGAGTATGTGGAAACCAACCCTGGCAATCATGTGTTGCCATATTCTTACCGGTACAGCATCTGTTGCCACACGTTATCTGGTTACAGTACTGGATCCGGTCGAAATCGCCTTTATGCGTTATCTCTTTGGTGGTTTTGCAATGTTGCCGCTGTTCTTTCTGTTTCGCACATCACGATTAACTAAAATCCTATTACTAAAGATTGCTGGTCTCGGGGCTTTGTTTTTTGCATTGTTTCCTTTTATGTTTTCATGGGGTTTCGTACATACCAGCGCAGCAAGAGGTTCTCTAGTGTTAGCAACGATGCCGATCTGGGCGATGTTAATTAGTAAGGCTATTGGTCATGAGAACATCAACAAAAACTCATTAATTGCCATTGGGCTTACCTTGCTCGGTCTTACGGTTGCTCTATCAGATAAGTTGATGATGATTTCGGGAGACGGAACCTTATTCAAAGGAGAGATCATCATGTTGTTTACGGCGATTATTGGTGGAATCTATGCCACTTTTGCGCGAGCGGTTTTGCAAGAAGTGCCAGCTTCAACGATGACGCCATTGGCAATGTTGACTGGATGTTTGTGTCTACTGCCATTTAGTATCGCTAACGGCATCGATGAACATGTAAGCTTACTTACACCCGCGCAAATAGGTTTAATGGTTTATTTAGGTATAGTAGCGGGTGGACTTGCATTCTTCCTGTTGAATTGGGTCTTGAATAAAAGCACGGCAACATATACTACGATCTTTGTCACATTAAATCCGATTACCGCTATCATATTAGGCTATTTATTTTTAGGTGAAGCGATCGAGCTTAATTTTATCTTAGGCGTACTGATCGTGTTTATCGGGCTTGGTTTTGCTATGCAGTCGCATTCTCGAGGCCATCATCATGTAGCTGATGATCTATAAAAAAGTTCGAGTAAGTAGCATTAATCTTCCTGCTTTTCGTAAATAAATATCCTTTTTGGATAATGATGTTGATTCTTTATTAGAAGTTCCTGTAATAAATCTATGATGGTTTCGTCTGTTAGTTTCCCATAAGTAGTAGCTAATAGCGGCATAGCGAGACTGTTAATCTTGTGCTGATAACATTGTGCAAATATTTTCTGTAACACTTCCTGGCCCCATGCTTCCTTGCAAATGGGTGTGTGTTCAATATCGTAGATAATCGCAATCAATCGTCTAGGCTTGGATCTTTTAACGATGACACTACCGGGTATCTCGCGAATCTGTTGCTCCATGTTATCAACCAGTGCAGGAAAGCTTTCAACGGTTTCCAAGATGACAGGAGCCTTACCGGGCAATAGGTTTGTGTCCTGTTCCTCGACAACGGCATCGACCTTTAAGTTGGCGGGATCAGTTTCGGTGAACTGTATGATCGTTTTACTGGCAATCCTATCAAGCTGATTGATGTTATTTGGCATTCCATTAACAGCATAGCGAGTTTAAACCCATCTATACAGGGCGAATTATATTTGGTGTTATGTTGGACTGTTCCAGATCGGTCTTTCTTCATAGATGGATAAATCCTGCTTGTCTGGGTATGAGGATTTGCCCAGAAGTATTACAATATGCCGCATATATTGTGTCGTCTAATTTTAACGGTTAAATGGTCTTAAAAACTTACTATGTCTGATGAAGTGGAAAATGGTACGACGCGTGATATCGCGGGTAAATCGTGCGTATATTACGATGGTTACTGGATTAGAAGTTATCACTTACATAAGGATAGCTATGCTGACAAGAAACAAATGATCGATCAATTAACGCGCCGAGTGTTCCATCATGTGGAGCAGGGAATCAATACACCCAGCAAGCGTTTGGATGATATTCGTGCGGTTTATGAGGCCGAAGATAATCCGGCAAGAAAACGTGTTAAAGGTGCAATGTTAGCGGGTTCATTATTAAATCGAGGACGACAAATTTTAACGGCAATTGTTGAGCTTGAAGAAGCGGGGGTTAAGATTGAAACCAGCAATGAGCTACTGCGTGAGTGTGGCAGATGTTTTATAGAGGCATTGGCTTTAGGAAAAAATATCAAGCTTGCTGATGGTGGGGAAGGTGTTGACGAACTTTGGGGTGAACCGTTCAAGGTTTTCTCTTTGCCGATAGAAGATTTTTTTCAAAGCCGATATATCAAGATCTCTCAAACCATGTCAGAAATTGATAAGATCACAAGTGCAATATGTACTGTCACGATAGGGGATGGTGCTTTTTCTGATGTCAATAATAAGATCCTCGAATTGGGTATCATGGCTAAGATGACTTGTGAAACAATTCGTACCGACCCGGTAATGTTTGATGTCTGGCCAAGCTACATAGCAGCCAAAGAAGAATACGAAGACAGCTTGAACAGCCTGTTGACTGATATAAATGATAAGAAAAACATACAATTTATGTATGCCTATCGTTTAATTAAAGAAGGTGGTGTTCTTCTGATCAAACTGGCTACATTGAGAGTACCTATTCCAGCTAGTGTGCGGTCGTTCACCAACAGGTGTAAAGATTTTACAGAAAAAAATGAAATATAATTTCCAATCAGCTACTTAATAAGTTTTAAAGCTTGCTAGTGTTAACGGATTAAATTTTCTAATGACAAGCGAACCCAACCATACCGAATACACTGACCGTGACAGAAAGGTTCAACGCTTAATTATACTTGAGGGTTGTGCGAATATACTGGTGCTCCTTGTTAAACTATTTGTTGGTTTATCTACCAATTCACTTGCCATACTCGCCGACTGTATTCATTCATTAACGGATGTTGCTAATAATATTGTTGCCTGGATTGTATTACGCTTATCGGCTATGCCAGCTGATCGTGAACATCCGTATGGTCATCGAAAATTTGAAACATTAGCCGTATTTGGCCTGGCAACGTTACTTGCTGTAATGGCAATAGAAATTGCTAAAAGTGCATTTACTAAAGAGACAACGGAAATCGTCAGTGGCACTTGGGAGCTTGTATTAATGGTTGGTGTGCTAATCGTGAATATCGTTCTGGCAACTTGGCAACGATATTGGGCTCGTCGTCTGCAATCCGGGATTATGCTTGCCGATGCAGCACATACCTTTGCCGATGTTTTAACGACGGTTGTTGTGATTATTGGCTGGCAATTATCAAGCATGGGCTTTTTAATACTTGATCGACTTTGTGCTCTGGGCGTTGCTGGATTTGTATTTTATCTTGCATATAATTTATATAAAAGCGCCTTTCCCGTGCTTGTTGATGAGTATGCAATTGATCCTGAAGATATTAAAACTGCAGTAATAACTATCCAAGGCGTTAAAGCTGCAGATCGTATACGATCGCGCTGGATAGGATCCGACATTGCTATCGACATCGTAATCTCTGTAGATGCAGAACTGACTACAGAAGAATCACATAAAATTGCCGATCAGGTCGAGATATTAATTGAAGAACAATTTAATGTCGGTGATGCCTTTATTCATGTAGAACCATATTAGGTTTATCAAATTTATTCTCCAATAATTTGGGAAATAATATTTCGTGTACGCGCAGCGGTATCAAAATCTATGACAACGATCTGTTGCCAGGTACCTAACATCAATGTCTGTTCTGTAAATGGAATAGTCAATGACTGACCTTGTATTTGACCACGCAAGTGACTATGACCATTAGTCTCTCCCGCGTTGCGTGTATTATGTTGCCATTCAGGTTTGGCAGGGATTAATTTATCCCAAATATTTTTTGTATCTATCCGCAAACCGGGTTCATCTTCAAAGATCATTATCGATGCCGTGGTGTGTTTAATGAAGAGTGTCACAATGCCTGCTATAAGCCCGGACTCTAATAAACCGTTTTGAACTTTTTCTGTAATATTCTCAATCTGTGTTGCGCCTTGCATATCTAATGAGAATTGTTGTGTTATTACGGCCATCTTTTTTCCTTAAGCTGTAGCTTGGGTATTTAAAGAACGAAGATAATCTAAGTCCTTATCTAATAACTGTCCGTCGCGAGCTTCTGCCAATATAGTGTCAAACAGACCTTGTCCGGTTAACAAACGAACCGCCGATAGAACCTTATCACTGAGCTGCCCTTTTTCTTTTAAGCCTTCCAGATAATTGAAAGCATCAATAAAGTTCTCATCATTTCGATTATAGTAGTCACTGCCACGTTCGCGATTACTATAGGCTTCCAGTTGTTCGCAAGCGACCAGTATCTCTCCTAGCTCATGCACCCAGTCAGGGGCATCATCCAGTTTTTCCGGGTAATAATAATAGAGCGTGACTAGCTCCATCCAATCCAACCATCGAATACCGTCTTGTTTAAGTTTCGGTTCTACCTGTTTTATGAGTCGACTTAACCGTCTAGAATAGCCTAGGCGCATTTCTACTTGTTCTTTTGTCCATGCCTCGGTTTTTATACCTAGTCCCTCTAACCGGGATAGATACAATGCCCAAAATGCTTCGGTTTCATTACCGTATGTTGTCTCCGGGTGTACCGCACGCCACTCTGCCGGTCGCGTTGGAATTCCCTCGGTTCGAGCCCAGGTCCAGATTTTTCCAAACAGGTCTTGATCAAGCCCTGCACGTCCCATGTCATGCAGTAAGCAGGCTATTTGATATTGACGAACCCTCTCATCATCATGCCCCAGATGATGTGCAACTGCGGCACACATCTTTGCTGTTCTGAGCGCATGGTGTTTGTCATAACCTTCAATAATCTCACCGGGCTTATTAGGATTGGGATAATCATAATATTGTAATAATGTGTTCACTGTGGCTTCCGGGAGCCATAACAATGATGTGGGGATAGATAAAGACATGTTCAGAGTTTAAAAGAAAGAGTAAATAAAAGGAATCAACAGATGACGCGCTAGCTACTATCGGCTAATTGGTGTCTATAATAAATAGAAATCAGGCTTATTCGATATGAAACATAATCATTTATTTATATTACTGCTCCTCTTTGCCGATATTGTTGTTGCCGAAGCTATGTCGCTGGACATCAAGGAATGGCAAGTCCCTTATGAAGATTCTCGACCTCGAGATCCTTATGTTGCCCCTGATGGGAGGGTCTGGTTTTGTGGGCAGCTCGGTGCTTATATCGCCGTGCTTGATCCAAGCCTCGGGTGAATTTAAGAAATATAATATGGGTGATGATGTACGGCCACATAACTTAATTATCGATGACCAAGGCATTGTTTGGTATGCCGGTAACACGCGGGGTTATATCGGTCGCTTGGACCCTGCTACAGCTGAGATTAAAAAATATGCTATGCCAAATGATGATGTGAGTGATCCGCATACATTAGTCTTTGATAGCGTTACTCCTTATAGCGGATGCGATAGTATCGCCAGTAATCTTGCGATATATTGAACTCACAACAGGGATATGTTGAAGCGGATTTATTATATCGATTAAATCGCCAAAGCTAAATCTATCTTCTGCAAAAATACTACTTTCTTCCTGTGAAGACGCAGTATTGCTTAAAGCATGAAATTATATTATTTCCGCACTGGTCAGGCTTTGAATTGGACAATCAGACGCCCATTAATTTTCCTTGGTAAATGCAAACGATATAGCAGCCTGACAAATCTTTGCACTTATCCTTAAGCGCCTTATTTGAAGAGCTTCTTAATATGGTGGCGTAGTAGCAAACGGTAAGAGATTGCCGCTTCCCTTACGATGTGGCAGAGTTCGTCTAATGTTAGATATCGTACCCATTCAGGCAGAGCAGCAAGAGCAGATCATTGCTGCGACTGAGGCCTGTATTTATCAAGCCAGTACCGCATTAGAATATTCATTCGAGCCCATCCCGGTATTGTTCGATTTGAAGGGCAGGGCTGCCGGTATGTATAAAGTAAAGCAAACCCAGCGCATGATTCGATATAACCCCTATATATTTGCCAAGTATTTTACTGAAAATCTAATGACAACGGTGCCGCATGAAGTGGCGCATTACGTCGTTGATGTTTTACATGGCCTAAGAAAAACGTTGCCACATGGAAAAGAATGGCGAGATGTCATGGCGGTGTTTAATGCTGACCCAAGTGTGACCTGTAGTTTTGATCTGGATGGTGTCCCTACCAGGCAGTACAAACGATATGCTTATGCCTGTCCCTGTCGCACTTATGAGTTAACCAAAATCAGGCACAATCGGGCATTAAAAGGTGTGCGCTATCATTGTCGGCGCTGTATGCAGATCCTGGTCGCTAAGCATGGCTGAAATCCATCCACAATTATTAAAAGATTGTCTGATCCTTGGTCGGTTTTCCCTATGTTATTTATTATTAATGCGTGACGCTAATTATCCCTGGTTCATCCTTGTCCCGGATCGTGAGGGTATCAGCGAGATATATCAATTATCAGAAGCAGATCAACAGCAATTATTAAGCGAGTCTTCGTTGCTCGCTGAGGTTCTAATGCAGTCGTTTCATGGTGATAAAATGAATATTGCGGCATTAGGCAATATCGTCCCGCAATGTCATATTCATCATGTGGTTCGTTATCATAACGATGCGACATGGCCAGCACCGATATGGGGGACTGTGCCAGGCAAGGCTTATAGCGATCATGAATTACATAGTGTGGTAGATAAGATCAAGAAAGCAACATTGGCAGGGTTCAAATATCAGGAGAATCGTAATGATGATATTTAACTACAATCGTGATTTGATCAACAGTTTGTTTTTTATGCTTGGCTACCTTTGTCTTTAATGTTCAGCGAGATAGTGCCTTTATAGATAAAATAAAATCAGTCTCGACAGAAGACATCACGATGACCTCAGAGACAAAGGCTCATAAAGTTATTTCAAACGATATGCGTGCTTTGGATAGTGAATTGAGTTTACCTAACCTGAAATTTATTAAGCACGCGAAGCAGGGTGGTGGTGCTATAAGCAGTATTGCAATTAGTATCAAAAAAAACCGAAAAAACTCAATTTAATTAATATATTATCTTATTTGAACTGAATGAGTAAAATAGACAAGATGTACTTTAGGTAATATCAACGTCAGGTTTGTTCTGGTATTTAAATAAACTAAAAATATTCTTAACCGGGGGTAATAAAAATGAATATAAAAAATAAATTATCTGTCTTTATTATTGGTTTTATGCTGATTCTTTCTTTTTCAACTGCTAAGGCAGAAGTGACAAGTCTTGAAGAGGCAAATGAAATGATTGCTCTACTCAAGAATGAAAATGAATCATTAAAAGCACAGCTTAGTTATTTTGAAAAAGAAATAACGGCATATAGAAAAAAACTCGAAGCTTATGATGATTTAGAATCAAGCGAAGAAAGTGAAGAGTGATTTCGTTTAATCAATTCTCGGTTTAACTGCTTAATTCAATATAATCGCAATGAAAATTAATCTCTTATTAAGCACAGTATTATTTGTCTTGCTTAGTGCTTGTGCTGATGATGTTCCTGATCTATCCAGGTTGCCCGGTGACGCAGTCATTCTTGCCTTTGGTGACAGCCTTACCCATGGCAACGGTGCAAAAGAGAGTGAAAGTTATCCAACAGTATTGCAGGAGTTAACGGGTCGTACGGTTATTAATGCCGGCATTTCTGGTGAAGAATCCGGGCCAGGATTAAGACGATTGCCTGGTGTATTAGAGCAATATAAACCTCAATTATTAATCTTATGTCATGGCGGTAATGATCTATTACGTAAAAAAGATATCCATAAAATGGAAGCGAATATTCGTAATATGATCCAGTTGGCCAAAGATAAAAACATCCCTGTTATTATGCTTGGTGTGCCAAAGCCTGGTTTATTTTTATCTTCTTTTGAGGTCTATAAAAAGATCGCCGATACAACTGAAATTATTTTCATTGAGGATTTAATACCGGAAGTACTAGGTGACAATGGACTGAAGTCAGATACGGTGCATCCCAACAAGGATGGTTATCGTGTAATGGCTGAGACTATCAGTTTAATATTAAAAGAGTCTGGAGCGATATAACAATAATATGTCTGAAGTATTCAGTTTCATAGAAGATGAAGAATCATTAAGACTGTTATGCGAACAATTAGTATCATCAACATGGTTAGCGGTAGATACTGAATTTGAACGGGTAAGCACATATTATCCAGAGCTATGTTTGGTACAGGTATCCAATGGTGATATCACAGCAGTCATAGACCCTATCGAAATTCAAGATATAACACCCTTGTTAGAGCTGTTGTATCAGTCTTCAATCACAAAAGTATTACACTCTGCGCATCAAGATCTTGAAATATTTTTCAATATAGAAGAAGCAGTCCCGGCACCATTATTTGATACACAACTTGCTGCGCCATTATTGGGTTATGCACAAGGAATAGGTTATGGAAATTTAGTTAAGGAAGCTTTGAGCATAGAACTCGAAAAAGGTCATGCCCGCGCAGATTGGAAGAGACGACCCTTATCTGAAGATATGCTCAGATACGCTGCGGATGATGTCATCTATCTTGGGAAGGTCTATGAAATGTTTGTTGAAAAATTAAAAACGGTTGAAGATCAAACGTCGTTAAATCAAAAATTGGCAAACCTGATTAAAGCCGAGACCTATAAACCCGATCCGGGCTTAATGTGGAAGAAGATGTTTGCCGCAAAAAGGATGAAAGGCAAACAATTAGCTGTCGTTAAAAAACTTGCCGCCTGGCGCGAGTTAACTGCTCGAAAAAGAAACAGACCCAGAAAATGGATCCTGGCTGATCATGCGCTTATAGAGATAGCAAAGCAGTTACCTGAGAATAAGTCAGAATTATTAAAAATTGATAAACTAGGTGAGAAAACGGTAAGTCGACACGGTGATGACTTGTTGAAGGTATGTCATGATGCAACATGAGAAATTAAAGATTAATTCTTAATGATTAATCGAGTTACGTTTACTAATATAAGAATATAAACTTGATACAAGAAAGTTAATCAGGATGGTCCAGATGGAAACAGAAATACGTCGTATTTTAATCATTGATGATGATATTGATTATCGAAAAGCGTTAATGATCCGTTTAGGTAGTTTGTATCCCAAAGCGGATATAGAGACATACGATTTTCCCGTAAAAGGACATCCGCCAATGGATTTCGATTGGGAGAAATACGATGTATTAATCCTGGACTACTATTTAGGCAAAAACGAAACCGGACTGGACTGGTTTAATAAATATAAGAAATCAGAATACTTCCCGGCCACTGTCATTTTGACCGGGATGGATAATGATAAAATCGCTGAACGTGTCCATAAGGCAGGGGTTCATAACTACCTAAGTAAAAAAAGCCTGACCAAAGGCGAAATGTATGAAGGTATAGAAAAGGCATTAGCGCTTCGTGCCTCAATAATTGAAAACTATAATAAGCGTTCTGATCATGGAAACAATTTTGATACCTTCATAAATGATTTTTTACATAAGACGGAAGAAAGATTGTGTGCCGAGATTTTGAATGAGAGGAATGAGACCGGTTATTTGCCAGACGCACGTTCGATAGATGAAAAAATTGAACGCGAGCGTCAGCATATCCTGGAATCAATTGATTACCCACCTGCGCAGGAAGCCGAGCTTGGTCTTTTGGAAATTGTAGCTGAACGAATTAGAAATATGACGTGGTAATTTTATAATGGGAGTCTATCCCGCTAGTTTCAACATATGCTGTTATCTGAAGTTGGTATAACAAGTAAATCATTCTCGGTTCCCTTGCAGCCCGCCAGTATGTATAGCAATGATATTATGTCCTTTTTTAAATCTATTGTTTTTAATCAGGTCAAATAATCCAAATAACATCTTGCCGTTATATAACGGTTCCAGTGGTATGTTGTTGTGTGACTGAAATTCATTCATGAATGAAATCAATTCATCAGTTGATTTAGCAAAACCGCCAAAGTGATAGTCGAAGTTAACCGACCAATTTGGCATGCCTTTCGTGTGTAACAATTTTTTAATATCCTTCTCTAGAAACCCGCCACCTTTAAGTGCGGAAAAGCCGAGTACTTTTTTAGTGCCTGGAAGCGCCTTTGCTATTCCTGCTAGCGTGGTTCCCGTGCCACAGGCTAATGTCAGCGTATCAAAATCCATATCAATCTCTTTTAGAATTTCACCAACACCAGGTAATGCCTCATGACTTGCGCCACCTTCCGGAATCCAGAACCCATCATATTTTTTAGCGGGTTCAGAATCATAGTTACGGTATTTTCTAAGTTCTCGAAATGCACCGCGACTGACAAATTCTAATTCCATTCCCCATTGTCGCAGGTCGGATAAAGTCTGGTTGTCTTTTTTGGGTTGTTCTCCGCGGATTAGGCCTGTGGTTTTCAGTTTTAGTTTGTGTCCGACATAGGCGAGGGCATGTAGATGATTTGAATAAGCGCCCCCCATACTAATAAGATGTTGATGCTCTTTATTTAACGCATGCAGCAGTGAGTATTTAAGTTTTCGCCATTTATTACCAGATATGATCGGGTGTAATAGATCATCACGTTTAATATGCAGGTGAATTTTATGTTCAGCCAGATCAGGATGTTGTACCGGTTCTATAATGGCTGCTTTTGTATCGATACCTAGCTCGGATTCTATTTCTTTTATATCGGGCATTAAAATTACAATAATAAACTCAAGTGTACGGTATTATACAGTTCGTTATATTTTCTATTGGAGTATTTAAAAGTGAGCACATTTGATCAAGTCTCTGTCGTGATTGAAGCAAACATTTATTTTGATGGCAAGGTTACTAGCCGTAGCATTCTTTTCCCGGATGGTTCAAAAAAGACGCTCGGCATATTGCTACCTGGTGAATATCATTTTAATACCGATGCCCCTGAACATATGAAGATAATCTCAGGTGTCGCTGAATATCGTTTAGATGAAAATGATGACTGGAAAACAGTCAAGCAAGACGGTGAATTCAATGTGTCTGGCAATTCGTCATTTGATATTCGTGCGCTTGATATTGTGGATTATTGTTGTTCATTTTTATAAACCTGAACAGTCATACAGCTTAATTTATGATCTTTGATGTCATTATTATAGGTGGTGGTGCGTCAGGTCAATTTTGTGCTATTACTGCGGGCCAACGTGGTCGCAGTGTGCTTGTTCTTGATAGCAGTAATAAGATAGGCAAGAAAATTCTGATGTCTGGTGGTGGGCGATGTAATTTCACCAATTTGAATATTGAACCTGAGTGTTTCCTGTCCAGGAACCTACACTTTTGTAAGTCTGCTCTAAGTCGTTACATGCAATGGGATTTCATAGGTTTGGTTGAGAAGCATGGCATAGCCTATGAAGAACGTAAGCATGGACAATTATTTTGCAAAGGGTCGTCCAAAGAAATACTGACGATGCTTGTTAAGGAATGTGAACAGGCTGGCGTGGTGATAAAGACGCACTGTGAAGTGAAAACGATTACCGCACCTGAACATAATGCGGATAATCATTATATCTTGAACACTAAGCTTGGTAAGTTCAGGGCAAGTAGTCTGGTCATTGCCTCGGGTGGTTTATCAATCCCAAAAATGGGTGCAAGTAATTTTGCTTATAACGTGGCTAAGCAATTTAATATCCCGCTTATCCCGACGCGGGCAGGGCTTGTGCCATTTACCTTTAGCGATAGTTTTAAAGATGTCTCCGAACGATTAAGCGGTGTGTCACAAGAAGTTGTCTTATCAACGGGCAATAAAGAATTTCAGGAAAGCATCCTATTTACACATCGGGGGATAAGTGGGCCAGCAGCCTTGCAATTATCCAGTTACTGGAATCCCGGGGAAAGCATTCATATCAATTTATTGCCAAATGAAGATGTTGGATCGTTATTAATAAAAGCCAAGCAACACAGTCCAAAAATATTATTACGGAATTATTTGTCACAATATCTGGCAAAAAAACTGGTTATAGAGCTTCAAGGTTTATTCTGGCCGAATGAACACTATAAACTGATGACGGATTTTTCTGATAAAAGACTAAAAGAAATAGCAGAAAAATTGTCGGCCTGGGAAATTAAACCATCGGGAACTGAAGGCTATCGAACAGCAGAAGTGACGATGGGTGGCGTTGATACAAACTATTTATCTTCACAGACGATGGAGGTTAAAAATCAATCAGGATTATACTTTATTGGTGAAGCAGTCGATGTTACAGGACATCTTGGTGGATATAATTTTCAGTGGGCCTGGTCTTCGGGGTATGTCGCCGGATTGGTTGTTTAGTAATGGCTGAGTTTAACGATGAGTCTATTTAGGGTTTAAATTGTAATGGCAAAACATCAAATTTCACGCCTTCAAAGCCATCTAAAATAAATTGCCGTATATTTTGATGATCATCACCTGCTGGGTTACCTATTACATCTTCACGAAAATAATGGCCAAAGCAATTTAATGTTTCTGTGACGGTCAGATTATTAATATATGCAAAGGCCAATATTTTAGAAGAACCCTCATTTTCACCGGCTTTATTAAGCTGAGTTCCATTGGTGAAATTTGTTGGCGTGTATTCGTAGTTTGATTCAATAGTCTCAATTGTCTCAGCAAACTCGATTGACTCGGGATCTGTATGCAACTTATCCAGAAAGTCCTGAAGCATCATAATAGTTTACCGATCTATTGAGTTCAGTGCTGATGACCACCAGGACCATGAACGTGACCGTGTTCGAGCTCTTCTTTAGAGGCATCTCTAACACCAATAACTTCGATATCAAAATGTAATTCCACACCAGCTAAAGGGTGATTACCGTCGATGACGACTTCAGTTTCTTCTATCGCGGTAATAACTACATTTACAGCTGTTCCATCAGGTGTAGCAGAGCTAAATGGCATACCTACCTCTAGTTCTTGATCTACCGGGAACATTTTTCTGGGAACACGCTGTATTTTTTGCTCATCACGCTCACCGTAAGCATTTTCAGGGGCGACAACCACATTGGCTTTATCACCGGCCTCTTTCCCTTCTAACGCATCTTCAAGCGCAGGAATGAGGTTTTTTGCACCATGCAGATAGGTAAAAGTACCATCAGTAGATTCGTCCATAATGTTGCTGTCTTTATCTTTCAGCGTATAGTTGATATTTGCGACCTTGTCTTTTGTGAGCTGCACGTCTTTCTCCAGTATTGTTTAAATGCCTACCCAGTCTGGCCATAAAATGCAGAATGCCAGAATAATCAGGACTTATTGAGATTGATAAAAAGCGCTACTATGCAGATCTAAGATCAATTTTTCAAATTTGATTTAATTAAATGCAGCTGAGCGGGTTAGAAATGTATGAAAAAGCTTATATGGTTCGGCCTTTTATTCATGATATGCGCTGATATTTATGCTGCACCATCAGCAAATGACCTGCTCGCAGCTTGTGAGGATTCGTTAGCAAACGGTTTTCATGGTTCAACTGGCATGATGTGTTCTTGGTACGTTACACCATGTGATTGTCATCATGGAAAAGATCTTGCCATGCCACGTGTCTGTCTAACCGGTAATGAATCAGAAGAGTTATTAGCAAAGATCATCGTTGCTGGTTTAAAGGCGCAATCAGAATTGCAGTCTATACCTGCAGAAATGGCTGCGGGAATAATTTTATCGTCTAATTATCCTTGCGACTAGAGCCAGTTATATCAGTATCGAATATTGGAAAGGGTAGGTTCTTGAGTAACTAACTATTTATCTCTAAACAATTGATGACAAGCAGCGCAGGTTTGGTTCAAACGTTCAGTTGCATCATAAAAGATATTATCTTTAGTACTATCTGCATGATCAATATTATAATTCTTTGTTAATTGTTGAATATTCAATGATTCATCATAGAGCTGACTTGCCAAGGCTCTAAAGATAACCTGGTCGTGTACTTCTAACTCTGATTCAGGAACCTTTGCCGACATTAATTCAGAGTAAAAAATCAATTCTTCGACTGCTTCTAATAGGTCAGACAGATCAGCCTTTGTTAGATCAAGATTTTCTTCAATGCGTTCTTCATGCACTACTGAAAACAAGCGACGCATGATTATTGTTAATCGTTCGCTTGCTTCAGCATGAGCGATAGGACCATTCCTATCAGAATTACTATTGTCATCCTGACCATTACTGATTGATGTAGTGAAAATTAAAATGAAAAAGAGTAATGCTCGGGTTAATGACGTCATAATTTCGTTCTCTGTTAAAGACAGCTAGAGTAGTACTATTTAGTCCTTGCTTCTAGTAAAACCTGTAATTTTGGATGATGTAGAATAAATGTTTTGAGTATTGCCTCAAGTTCCTCGGCATGTTTCAGATTTCCACTGGCTTTGGCGTTTTCTATATCTTCAACGATCATTCGTTTGATGTGTTGTTCTCCATCTGGGCCGTGAATCAAATATTCACCATATCCAAGCGCTGCCATATCTGGCAGATGTTCATGCTCTGCAATAGCTGCGATTTCATCTACGGTAAGATCGCAAAGAGCCAGGCAGTCTTCAAAAGTTAGCATTATTGTCGTCTCCTAATTGATTAAATATAAGATTATTATGTAAATAATTTGTCAGCAGTACGTTGATCCAGATCAACAGATAACAATAGCTTTTCGTTAAGAGGCGTCTGCTTTTTTATTGCGTCGTTTTTGTGGTTTTTTCGGGGGCAGTGTAAACCAGTCTTCCTTGGTTATCTCATGGAAATGGTCCGCTTCTTCAACTATAAATCTCGAAGTTGTGCTTGCTACTGCGGCTATTTCTACGCGCACGCCTTCTGATTTTAGATGTCTAACCAGTTCTATATAGTCAGAATCACCAGACATGATAATAATGGTGTCAACTTTATTGGCTAATTGGATGGCATTAATCGAAAGTGGGATATCTGCGCTTTTATGACAAGGTCGAACTGAGCCATGATAAAAATTATGTAAACGTTCCTGAAGTTTATTTGAAATGTGTTTTCCTTCCCGAAAGTAAACCAGACGGCTGAGCCCACGATTAACCAATAATTTTGGTATCAATGCATCAAAGTTGAGCATGGTATTGGTGTCATTTGCTTCTGTGTGAATGCTGCGCTCTATATTGTTGCCGTCTACTAAAATGGCAACAGTTTGGGAGATAACTATATTTTCAGGTTCGTTGGGAACTTCTTTTATATCGTTCATGTAAAGCCTTAATTCATTATTTATCTGATATTATCGCAATTTATGTATCACTTTGTTGAATTATTTATGGATTTTAGCAAAAGTGTTTATCGATTATCACTCGAAAACAACGACCATGATTTAATCTATATGCCAGAGATAAATCAATAACCTGGCAGGAGAATTGTGATTTCTATAACAGTTCCCTTGTCGTTATAATCAACAACATAATTCAAATTTGATTGTATTGAGATGACAGAAAACAGTAATGAAGAAACAGGTGAGAACCTGTTGCATAAAATTAACCGGGAAACCTCTAAAATGGCATGGAGTGATTTATTACCTTTCTTTGCTAAAGGAATGGCGATCTATGTCTCGCATAAAATAGATTTAATCAAAGTAGCCACGGTATTATCCAACGACGACAAAACTCAATTCGAAGACTGGATGAAAGACGGCTTGGTTGGCAATGTCAGTGATGAGCAGGCGAGTGCATGGCATGAAAGCAATGTGACAGTCTGGGCTGTAGTGATTAAGCCTTGGGTTTTAGTCCAGCCCATCGTTGATTAATGGACACTAACTACGAACCACACATGAAAAGAATAATATTAGCTTTCTTACTGCTGAATCTATCAATGCCTATTTATGCTGCTGATTCGTATCTAGACGGGGATCAATTACTAAGCAAGTGTAAGGAAGCTATAAAGGGAGCGAACGGAGATGCTAATTATAACTCATCAGATACAAACTTATGTTTTGGCTATCTTCAATCAGCAGCAGACACCCATCATGCCTATACAAAATCAGGGCTTGTAGAGCCAATTTTTTGTAGGCCAGAGGGTATTAGTGTAGGGAAACTTGTTGTTATCGTTGTTAAGTTTTTGGAGGCCCACCCAGACGTGCTACACAACGCTGCTGGTGGTTTGGTGTCAGCTGCTCTAAGAGCAGCCTTTCCTTGCAGTGCCTCACTAGAATGTCCGGTGATGCCGAAAGAGCAAGACCAAGCAGATACAATCTACTTGTAACTCTGCGTTGAACATAATCGATATATCTTTAGCCTATACGAATAATAACTAAATATGGGAAAACCTAAAATATCAGTTCTTTTTGTATGTATGGGCAATATCTGTCGTTCACCAACAGGCGAGGGCGTTTTTCAACATTATGTTGAACATAATGGCAACGCCGATCAATTTCATCTGGACTCAGCAGGCACCATTGCCTATCACACAGGAGAACCTGCTGATGTTCGCATGCGTGAGGTAGCTAAAAAACGAGGCTATCACCTTAAATCTCTTGCACGCAAAGTGACGGAACAAGATATCGATACTTTTGATCTGATTGTAGCGATGGACACAGACAATCTAATTGAATTGGAATCTCTGGCAGGAGGTCCACAACAACACCTCCGTTTATTAGGTTCTTTTATTGACGGATATTCAGATAATTATGATGCGCCTTCAGTTCCCGATCCTTACTACGGTGGCAATACTGGATTTGAGAAAGTGATAGATATGATCGAATCTGCTTGTCCAATGATGATGTCCCATTGTCTTGAAATATTAAATAACAAATGACGGTTCAGTCACGTGTTGAAGCGGCAATCTCATCCAGCACGGAGCAAAAGGCAGCGTTTGCTGAGAGCAAAACAGCACAGGGTGGTTGTATTAATAATAGCCAAATTGTGACATTAAGAGATGGTCGTCAGTTTTTTGTAAAAACAAACCCTGAATCAAAAACCCGTCCGGGATTATTTGAAACCGAATACGATGCATTATTACTGTTAGCTGAACCTGACGTTATTCATGTTCCAAAACCCATAGCCTGTAGTGATGACTTTATTGTGATAGAAACATTTATTGAAGGTGCGCCAGCTGCCGATTGGCAAGAGCAAATGGGCCGTAGTCTGGCCGAATTGCATACAGCGACAAAAGCAGAACGATTTGGTTTTGATAAAGATAATTATCTTGGCATCAGTAAGCAAATTAATAGCTGGCAAGATGATTGGCTGTCATTCTGGCGGGATCAACGACTAGGCATGCAATTAAAACGACTGGCAATGATTACCGATAAAAACGATCCCTTATTAGCAAAGGGTGAAAAACTGATGTCTCGGCTGGAGTCATTACTAGGTGATATCGAAGAACCCGCTGTGCTTTTGCATGGCGATTTATGGTCGGGAAACGCAGCTGCGAACGAGCAGGGTCAGCCGGTTATCTTTGATCCGGCCAGCTATTATGGTCATCGTGAAGCAGAGATAGGTATGATGCGAATGTTTGGTGGTTTCGATAGCAAGTGCGAAGCGGCTTATGCAGAAGTCTGGCCGCTAGAGGATGGTTCGGAACAACGCATTAGCTTGTATCGTTTGTATCATGAAATGAATCACTTCATTTTATTTGGTTACAATTATTATCGAAGCTGTATCGCGACAATGGATAGCCTAATATAAAGTCTCAATGGATATAGTGACACAAGGTGTTTTAGGTGCAGCGCTGGCTCAATCTGTCGCTAAAAAAGAGCACGTTCGTTTAGCGACAATTATTGGACTAGTTGCCGGTGTCATTGCGGATGCTGATATCTTGATTCGTTCATCTGCTGATCCATTATTGTCTCTGGAGTTTCATCGTCACTTCACCCATTCAATATTCTTCATTCCTATTGGTGCAGGCATTGCCTTTTTATTATTGTGGCCGTTTTTGCGCAATAAACTACCTGTAGCTTATCTATATCTTTATTGTTGTATGGGTTATCTATTAAGTGGTTTTATCGATGCCTGTACCAGTTATGGCACCAATTTATTATGGCCGCTCATCGATACACGAATCTCATGGCATATTATTTCTATTGTTGATCCTGTATTCACGATTATATTAATAGCCGCAATCATCGCTGGATATAAAAAACTCAGACCAAGCTTTAGTCGTATTGGTATTTTATTAGCAGGTTGTTATTTATTGTTTGCACTTTTTCAAATGAATCGCGCAGAAAATTCGATAATTGAGTTGGCTGCACAACGCGGTCACACGATTGAAAAGATAATAGTAAAACCGACCATTGGTAATTCCTTACTATGGCGATCAGTGTACTTATCAAAAAATACATTTTACATAGATGCAGTACGAGTAGGTTTATCAAAGCGCATCTATCAAGGTAATTCAATAAAACAATTTGATATGTCACAAACGTTTCCAGAGCTAGATACTAATTCTCAGCTAGTCGAAGACATTCAACGCTTTGAAATCTTTTCTGATAATTTTGTAAGCCAATATCCAGGAAGACCTGAGGTTTTAGGTGATGTGCGTTATTCGATGAACCCGATTGGCATTATACCTTTATGGGGAATAGAAATGAATCTAGATGACTCTAGTCAGCATGTGAAATTCGATAATTATCGAGCTGCATCGGAACAGGTCAAACAACAGTTTATTGATATGTTATTGAATAGAACTCTATATGAATAGGGTTATTTACCATTAAGGAGCTATGTTCCTGTTCATGCCCTTACTTGCATTCCTGTAGGCAATTGAGTGACATGACAAATGCGATATTCGTATGGTCTATAGTTCAAGTGGACACTCTGGACTGGATAGAGCTACTATAATCTGTTGATTGCAATACCTGTTTGGAACAATAAGGTTTACATGAACTTCATTGTAAAAAATCTATAGTGCTTTAGCGGACAGGTAGTGTCCCTTAAGATACAGTTAGTCAATACTCAAGAGGCGTTATGTTATCCATTTTCACAATATTAGCTGATTGGCTCGCTTACTCAATATTTGGTTTCATGCCGGATTCAAAACTAGGCGGAGCGGTTCACTTCTTTATCGAAGATACAACAAAGATATTTTTCCTGCTAGTCTTGATGATCTATATTATTGCTCTTATTCGCGCATCACTAAATGTTGAGAGGGTGCGTGATTATTTGGCAAAAAATAATAAATATCTTGGCTATCTCATGGGGGCAACATTCGGAGCTATAACGCCCTTTTGTTCCTGTTCTAGCATACCGGTTTTTCTTGGCTTCACATCTGCAGGGATACCTGTCGGTATTACAATGTCATTTCTTTTAACCTCACCACTCATTAATGAGGTGGCAGTATTGCTGTTATTGAGTTTGGTAGGATTGGAAATAACTATTATTTATGTATTGGTTGGAATGGCCATCGGGATAGCGGGTGGAGTTTTTCTTGACCTTATTCGTGCCGAACAACTGCTGCAACCTTTTGCGCTAAAGGCATATCAAACAGCGGCGTTTTCTGATGGCGAGCTCAGCATCAGACCTAAGCTTTCGTTTAGAGAGCGACATGATTTCGCTAAAGTAGAGTTGTTGGATATTTTAAATCGTGTTTGGAAGTGGGTGCTTATTGGTGTTGGTTTAGGCGCAGCATTACATGGTTTTGTGCCCGACTTATGGTTTGCAGATAATTTGGGGAACGGGCAATGGTGGTCTGTGCCAATGGCAGTCCTAGCTGGAATTCCTCTTTATTCAAATGCCACTGGCGTTATTCCTGTGATGGAAAGTTTAATCCTAAAGGGACTCCCGCTGGGGACAACACTGGCATTTTGCATGAGTACTGTTGCAGCGAGTTTTCCAGAATTTATCTTGTTAAAGCAGGTGATGACATGGAAGTTACTTGTTATTATTTTTATGCTCTTGCTGATGTCATTCACGCTGGTCGGGTGGCTAATAAATATAATCTATGTGTTATGAGGGGGATTCTTGAAAGAAATTGAAGTGCTTGGTAGTGGGTGTGCAAAATGCGTTAAGACCGCTGAACTTATTCAGGCGGTTGCCAATGATTGTGGAATTCCGGTTCGTGTCATCAAGGAGTCTAGTCCCGAAGTCATACTCAAGCATGGTGTAATGAGCACGCCGGCAGTGGTTATAGACAACCGCCTGATGCACTCAGGATCTGTTCCCGATAAGAACAGAATAAAAGAGTGGTTGTTAATGACCCAGTGAAATAAAACATGCCCGAACAAGCGCCTGTAGCCGCTCACTGCATACGTTATTCAGTGGGGAGGTTCACATGTGTAGAAAGTAGGGGAAAGGTATGTGCAATTGGAGGCGGAAAAAAGTCTGATAAACCTGCATTCTTATTTAAAACGTCTGAGTTCTATTTTCTTTTTCTCAGTGACGAGCGCGGTTATCGGCCAGCGCCTTACTTTTCTTTTCGCGGAATGAAGTGGATGCAATGGTTCGATATGCCGGTTACTGAGGATGATGGACTTGAATATTATCTCAAAGAATCTTGCCGCATTGTTTCTTTAGGCCTAACCAAGAAAAAGCAGAAGGAACTTGGTCTTAACCAAAACTAACTATGTCTGTTAAACTACCATGCAGAAGAGCGCAATCAGTTGAAATATGCTGTGTTTTAACTGCACCAATCCTAATTATATAGAAGAGAAAACGAATGGCTAAACCCAATTACTCATATGAAAAGCGCCAGAAAGAAATAGCGAAAAAGAAAAAGAAGGAAGAGAAGCGCCTGCAAAAAGCAAAATCAGTCGATAGTCAGCCGCCGGCCGCTGAAGCTTTAACGGGCAGCGACGATAAAGCGGCAACAACAGACGAGACATAACGAGGCGTTTAAGCAGGACAAACCAAAGGCTATCGCCTTTGGTTTTCCTTCTCAGCTTAATTTCTAGACGTATAAAGTATTAGCTAAGAACAGAATGCTATCTGTTATTCAGGCGGTTTTTGTTTCCATGGATTAGGCAACTTGCCCTGAATTGTCAGAGACAAACAAGAACCAATAATTAGAATTGCTCCAACGCTAGAGCCGACATCCGGCAATTCATGCCAACCGATCCAGCCGAATAACGTCGCCATCATTACAGTTACGTAGGTAAATGGTGCTACTGTTACTGCTTCATTATGTGTAAAGGAATAGGTCAGTAGTGTTTGCCCGCCGGTAGCACAGATAGCTGCGAGCACCATGATCGACACATCAAACATCGTTGGCGTCTGCCAAAACCAGATCATCAATATGCTTGAATAAATAGTTGAAAAAATACTGAAGTAAAAAACAGTGCGCAAGACGGGTTCTGTGTTTGCCATATAGCGAACTAATATTTTTGCGCAGGCAATAAAAAAACCAGAACATAATCCAATCAATGCGGCGAATGTAAATAATATCGTACCGGGTTTTAATATAAAACATACACCAATAAAACCAACGACTAAGGCTACGGCACTATGTTTAGTGACTTTCTCTTTGAGTATTGAAAAAGCTAACAGACCGACGAATAATGGTGACGAGGCATTTAGTAAGGTTGATTCTGATAGTCCGACATGTGATATGGCATAGAAAAAACAGGTCATTGCGCAGAGACTGATAAAGCCGCGAAGCATGTGTAAATGTAATACTGGGGTTTTAACGAAATCGATACCTCTCGGCAAGACAAAGGGCAGGATGATGATTAAGCCAATAATGCTACGGAGAAAGACTAATTGAACGGCGGGTAATTCAGAAGAGGCTATTTTGATGCAGACTGCCATGACTGCAAAACAGCAAGCAGAAAAGAAGGCAGGTAAAAGACCATGAATTAAATAGCGTCTATCGATCTGCATATTTATTATGTTTGTAACTCTTTTGCCATTGTTTCAAGTTCATCCCAACGGCGAATAGCTGTGTCCAATTCTTTATGCCTAATATTTAGTTCATCAAGTATCGGTTGTTGTTCTTCATATGGCGTGGCATAAAAGTCAGCAGCGCTGGTTTTCACTTCCAACCCAGAAATAGACTTTTCTAATGCCGCTATCTTTGCAGGCAATTTCTCTAGCTCTAGTTTTAATTTATAACTTAGTTTTTTATTGCTTCTTTGCTTGTTATCAGCGTCAATTAATTTGCTCTTTTTTTCTTTTGCTGTTGTCGGGTTATCCATTTCAGCCAGGTGTTTGCCGTGTCGATGCCAATCGCTAAAGCCACCGGCATAGTTTTGAATCGTGCCGGAGTCTTCAAATACAAGAATACTGCTGACGACGTTATCGAGAAACTCACGATCGTGCGTGACGATAATTAATGTTCCCTTGTATTCCATGAGTCTATCTTCCAGAACTTCCAGTGTTTCAACATCAAGATCATTAGTGGGCTCATCTAACACTAATAAGTTACTGGGACGCGTTAATAATTTCGCCAGGATGACACGATTTTTCTCACCGCCAGATAGCACTTTTATTTTTGTCATTGCCCGTTTAGCAGAAAACAGGAAGCCACGTAAATAACCGATAACGTGACGTTCTTTACCATTCAATTTTATATAGTCACCACCATCGGCAACAATCTGTGCAATTGTTTTCTCTGGATCAAGGTTACGACGTAATTGGTCAAAGTAAGCAATCTCCAGATTAGTACCAATCTTTACCGTGCCGGAAGTAGGTTCGATTTCACCCAAGAGTATTTTTAACAGAGTACTTTTACCAACGCCGTTGTTACCCACCAGACCAATACGATCACCACGCATGATTTTTAATGAGAGTTTGTCGATTAAGTTCTGTTCACCATAACTATGACAAATTTTGTGTGCTTCGATCACCTTACGTCCCGATTGCTCGGCTTCTTCAATAGTAATACGCGCTTTGTTTTGAGGTTTTAAGCGTTTAGCAACTTCTGACCGCATGCTGATTAAAGAACGCACTCGGCCTTCATTACGTGTTCGTCGCGCTTTTATGCCTTGTCTAATCCAGACCTCTTCTTCCCCTACTTTTTTATCGAATAAAGCGTTTGCTTTCGCTTCTTCTTCAAGAGCCTTTTCCTTGTTCATTAGGTAGTCTTGATAGGTTCCCGGCCAACTGGAAAGATTACCGCGGTCCAATTCAATGATGCGTGTTGCCAGTTTTTGCAAGAATGCCCGGTCATGCGTGATAAAGATGACGGCACCGTTAAAATTGAGCACACGATTTTCCAACCATTCAATAGTACTTAGATCAAGATGGTTAGTCGGTTCATCGAGTAATAATAATTGCGGGTTACTCACAAGAGCTTTACCAAGTGCAACTCGCCGTCGCCAACCACCTGATAGTTGAGTAAGCTTTAACTCAGCTGGTAAATTTATATCGGATATAACGGTTTCGACACGTTGATCGATATTCCAGCCACCCTCGGCTTCGATCTGATGCTGTAAGTCTTCCAGTTCTCGTAAGCTGGCTGGATTTGTATCATCGAATTGATGTGAGCGCTCTTCGTACTCTTTGAGTAATAATTGTAAATGAATGAGCCCTTCAGCCACATAGTCTCGTACCGTTATGTCTCGTGTCTGTGGCAGAGATTGTTCTAATTGGCTTACCCTGAGATGAGATTGTTTAATGATTTCACCGCTATCGGCCTCAATCTTCTCGGCAATAATATTGATCAAGGTTGATTTACCGGTACCGTTGCGGCCTATCAGACAGACACGCTCGCCCGACTCCACTGCCATACTGACATTATTGAGTATGAGTTGATCGCCGAATTCGAGAGAAACCTCACCAAAAGTGATTAAAGCCATTGCACACCAGCACTAGAAAAAGCGCGATTATATAGTATTCATCGAATCGGGACAGGATTTGTCAGGCAGTCTAATCGTGGTAAGTTATCAAAAGACAGGCTAGAGTCTGTCACCCTCATAAATAGCAAAGCGGAGAGCACCATGTTAGATAAGATTTTCGAGATGCAGACAGAACTTAATGATTATGTCTTTAGTAAAAATAAACTCAAAGATAAGTCGGGACAGGATCTGAATATGCAGTCGATCATTGCTGCTGTCGCTGAGAATAAGTTGAATGTTAATGAACTACCAAATGAATGGTTAATGAACTATGCAAAGGCCATGAAAGAAGAATTAGTTGAACTTGATGAAGAATTGTTATGGAAATGGTGGAGCAAAGATGAAATTGATATGCAAAATATTCGGGTTGAATTAATCGACATTCTACATTTTCTGGTATCCGCAATGATGTGTGCCGGACTTGATGCCGACAAAGTATTCGATATTTATCAGCAGAAGCATGCTGTTAATCTCAAACGACAAGACACCAATTATAAAAAAGATACCAAGACAGAAGAAGATAATAAAAGCATTAGTTAACTAAAGGGAAAGTAATGATATCTATAATCCTTTATAACAATTCATCCCGGTAAGCGAGTAAAATGAAATCCATAAAATGGAACGGCAAGGAGCTCTTGCCATCAAAAGTTGTTTGTATTGGTCGAAACTATGTGGAACATATTCGGGAACTGAATAATGAAGTCCCAGAAGAGCCAATTATCTTCCTAAAACCAAACTCAGCAATCTCTAACGAGATACACCTTTGTAATTCAGATGTGATTCATTATGAAGGAGAAATTACATTTATGATTATTGATAGTGAACTACGAGGCGTAGGCTTTGGTATTGATATAACAAAGAGAGAACTTCAGGCTAAGTTGAAGACAAAGGGTTTGCCATGGGAACGGGCTAAGTCATTTGATAATTCTGCTGTCTTTAGTGAATTTATTTCCTTTAATTGCGACATTAGTGAGTTGAGGATGGAATTGTTTATAAATGACTGTTTAATTCAGGACGGTGCTTGTGAATTAATGTTGAATCAACCTCAGCAGTTATTGGACGAGGCCATGAGTTTTCTTTCATTTGAAGATGGAGATTTATTAATGTGTGGTACACCAAAAGGTAGTGGCGTTATTAATTCTGGTGATAAGTTTATCGGCAAGGTTTTCCATAAAGAGAAACTGTTAGTTGAAGCATGCTGGCAAGCAAACTAAGAATTAGTGACTGTAAATACGGTAAGTAATGATGATAATGACAATAGCTACTAAGTTTGATGATTTAAAACCCACCGGTGTTAGCTGCTCACTGTGTGGCAAAGGTACACTTGAGCCAGCTAGTGGCCGGTTTGGACCTGTCTATAGGTGCTCAGCTAAAGGTTGCAATTTTTATGTTGAGACACGACCAACAGGAAAGAAATGTAAGTGCCTCCGCGGCGATAAGAAATGTGGTGCACTAATCGTTGAAGGCACCAAGACAATTCCTGATCGTTGTAGCGACAAAACTTGTCCAAACCGAAATCCACAGAAGCTTAAAAAGTAAGACTATTTATTATAAAGGTCTGCCTTCAGGGTAAAAGACAAAGACAGTACAGCCTGTTTTAGACTGAGGGACATGCGCCGAACCTTTAGGCATATGAATATAGGTACCAGCAGGGTAATCACGTTCACCATCGCTGAAGACCCCGGAAGCAATATAAACCTCTTCTGAACTAGATTCATGGATATCATCACCACCTTCCCAGCAGGCGCCTGGAGCAAATTCTACAAGCATCGCTTTAATCCCGGTTTCATCTTCCATCAGTGTTTGCATACGAATGCCTTCAAATAACTCGTTTACAGGGGCATCCTTCAACTCTGTCCATTGCATTTTAGACATAATGATTCTCTCTTTTGGTGGTTTATTTTAAGTTAAGAGTATAATTATCTACTCTCCTTAATAATTCAATTAAATTAAACTGAAAATGCATTATGGACGAACATGAAAAAATAAATTATGTTGAGTTTCCAGCCAGAGATATCGAAGCTGCAAAAAAGTTTTTCACAACAGTATTTGCTTGGTCATTTGTCGATTATGGCTCTGATTATACCGCTTTCACAAATGAAGGAATTGATGGCGGGTTTTTTAAATCAGCATTAAGCTCATCAGCTAAGAAAGGTGCTGCATTGATTGTTTTCTATAGTAATGATCTGAACATGACAAAATCAAAAATAGAAAAGGCTGGAGGTTCGAATCTTAAAGCCATATTCTGTTTTCCCGGCGGTCGCCGCTTTCATTTTAGTGATCCAAACGGTAATGAATATGCTGTTTGGACAGATAAATAAACTACATCGGGTAATCTGACATATGCGAATATTCCTAATTCTTTTTTTCTCTTTATTTTTAAGTGCGTGTACGGGTTTGCCTGAAGGCATTACCGCAGTGTCTGATTTTGAAATGAACAAGTATCTTGGAAAATGGTATGAAATCGCAAGACTCGATCATTCGTTTGAACGAGGGCTGGATAAAGTTAATGCTGAATACTCGCTACGAGAAGATGGTGGTGTCAAAGTAATAAACAGAGGATATTCCACTGAGAATAAAGACTGGAATGAGGCGGAGGGTAAAGCCTACTTTGTCAGCTCTAAAGATAAAGGTCATTTGAAGGTATCTTTCTTCGGGCCATTTTATGGTTCTTACATCGTCTTTGAACTCGACAAAGAAAATTATCAATATTCATTTGTGTCCGGCAACAACAGATCTTATCTATGGTTATTGGCAAGAACACCAACGGTTAGTCAGGATATTATTGATAGATTTATTTTCAGGTCAAAAGAATTAGGTTTTGACACAGATCAATTGATTTATGTTGACCAATCCAGATAGATAACTACTTATGAGAAAAGTTATTGTCAACGATAATATGCAGTCGGATTATATTTATTCTCTGATTGAACCTGTGGGCAGGAACTTCGATCATGATTTTAAACCTGAGCTCAAGCCCAAAGAAATGTTAGCGCTTGGCATATTTGGTGGAAAATATATGACCGATTGCCAAGATGAGTTTCCAGAGAGTTGGTTCAAGAAAGCGAAATTATCTTCACTCAAAAAAAATCCTCAGCTCAATTATTATGGCGTTGATGCCTCACTGCCTTTAATAGAGTGGCAGAAGAAAGGCTGGATATTTGAGGAAGACCCGCGTGGCTGGTTTCAGTGGTATTGCCGTTATTATATGGGTCGTCGCATTCCAGAAGAAGATTATCGACAGATTAAGCGATGGAAAGCGATTGTCAGGCATAGAGGTGCGATTAGAAAAAACTGCGAAAAGTATGATTTACAATGCAGACGAAAACAAAGACAAGCGTTGTTACATTGGGCATACGATTCACGAGAAATATAAGTCGGTTATGACTATTCTTTTATCGGGATAGATTAACTACTTTTAATATGTTACTGATTACTTCCTCAGGCGCATCTTTGTAAATATTATGACCGCTATCTTTAATTACAGACTGCCAACTATTTTTACTGAGTTTAAGTAAATCTTTTTGCATATCACGCCATGCTGATTCAAGTGAGACACCATTAATCACGGGTAACTGAGTCTTCCCCCTGGTTAGTATTGCCAAAGGGATATCAGACATCGGGCCAGAGTGTTTTACTTCATACGCGCTTTGCTTAAAGTATTTTAGTTCATTCATCTGTGCAAACACTGCTTTTCTACTCGAATTTAATGCGTACCAGCGTTTTTCAAAGTCAGTCATAGAAGCTGGTGCCAATTCTCTTCGGGTTATTTTCAAAGGTGGTTTATTTTTTATGTTATCGAGTTCTGATAGTCGATATATTTGATCTGGATGCGATGAATCAACTAATACGGCACCGACGATTTTATTTGGGTGAGTCGCAGCAAAATATCTTGCTGTAAATCCTCCGAAAGAATGGCCTACTAATACATAAGGTCCTGGAACTTCAGCGAATTCGAGCAACATATTAAGTTCATGTACGATTTGTGCCGTTGTTCTTGTACCAGGACCTGGGTCACTCCAACCATAACCGGCTCGGTCATATATACATGTGCGGACATCTTTTGATAGGCTTTTTGCAAGTTTATGCCAATTAGCAGAAGAGTCAGCAATCCCAACATCAATTAGTACTGTTGGTGACTTATCTCCAAAACAATCGATATACATCACATGCATACCAAGATTTATAAATTTTCCGGGAGGGTGAAATGGTTTGTATTCATTAGCCGGCACTGCACTGGCATAGCTCAACATAAACCAACAGAAAAAGTAAAAAGTTTTTTTATTATTTAACATAAAATGTATTCCTGAATTTATGGTTTTACACTATCAGTTTCTGCTTCTGCTTCTATTACCTTTTTTAATGCCTGCTCCATTATTGAACGGGCATGGCCTGTCAAATTTCCAAGCAATTTATGTAAATCACCATCCTTTTTAAATCTGGTGGCGCATTCATCACTATATATTTCAAATTGAATTAATTTCAGGATCATGCTTGAAAGATGCTGTGGACATTCACATTTGATCGTAGCTGAAGCGGAAGATAGTTTAATTAATTCATTATTAGAATATGTTCTTAACGGGGCTTTACTATCTAGGTCAGAAACAAAATTATTATCCTCAGAGATATTATTTTCTGTAATTAAATCATTTATTTCTTTGTTTAGATGGTCAATGGTTATAGGTGCTTGTATATAGGTAAAATCAGTTTTTCTTAATAATTTCTTTGCCGCACTATTAGTGAATCCATATATCAACATTAATTGTTTTGCGCCTGAGTTTTTGAATAACGCATCAATTTCTTTAACGTGGTCTCCCTGTATAGCTGGACATTCATATATCAATACATCTATCGCATCGTCTTGTTTGTTTGCAGTGTAATCAGTTTCATTTCGATACAATCCTGTGAAGCTATAATCTGATTCAGCGATATCGAAATGTTCAAGTTGTAATGATAAAACCTCGCCAATCACAACGACACGTACGTTCTTTTTTGTGTCATCTGACTTTGTGCGGATTTTATTTTGATCATGTATTTCCAAACGTTCGATTAATTTCTCATTAGCGAGTGGGGCTATGCTGCCAATAGAGTGGCCTCTGTCGACCAACATCTTTAACAATGTCAGTCTATTGATATCATCGTTTCGGTATTGGCGATCAGAATTATTTGAACGAATTGGTACTACAACGCTATAGCGTCTTTCCCAAATGCGTAATGTATCAATCGGTATATTGGTAATACGCGAAACTGCACCGATCTTAAAACTAGTTAAAGTCTCAGTAGTAGGGTTTGCGGAGATAGTCATAATTAATAATTCTCATATTTGGATGACTCCATGGTAGACAAAGACTGGACAGATGTCGATTAAGTCGAGGAAAAATAACTACCATTATTTGAATAAAATGATAAAAATAATATAAGTATATGATATATATATAAATATAAGAAATATTATTGTCATGGACAAAAAATAGAATGCTAGGACAATCATCAAGGTTTGAATAAGATGCAAATGCTATTATCCCTAAGCAAGAAATATTTTTAATATTAATTACGAAAATTTAACGAGGTTTTAATGGTTAATCACACGATGGACCTGGATGAGATAATTAAATCTCGTCGCACGATCCACGATTTCATTTCTGAACAGGTTCCAGAACTATCGGTAATTAAAGATGCATTGGCGACAGCGTGTTGGGCGCCAAACCATCATCTTTCTGAACCATGGCATTTTTATTCATTAGGACAGGAAACAGTAAGTAGTATTTGTGAGCTGAATAAGGAAACGCTAATTGAAACAAAGGGGATAGAGGCTGCTGAAAAGAAGTATAAACGTTGGATGGAGATACCGGGCTGGTTACTTGTGACCTGTCAAAAATCAAATGACGAGTTACTCTTTCAGGAAGACTATGCTGCTTGTTGCTGTGTTATTCAAAACATGATGCTTTGCCTATGGGATAAAGGCATCGGTACAAAGTGGTCGACAGGTCCGGTAACTCGTGAAGATCGATTTTATGATTTAGTTTGGGTCAATAAAGACCTGGAAAAAATTGTTGGACTAATTTGGTATGGTTTTCCAGCTGAGGTACCGAAGACTATACGAAAATCATTACAACAAGTTATGACAGAGCTACCTTAAGTAAAGAACGAGAAACGGCATCCTTCATCTATTGCTTCATTTACTGGTACCATTGGTGCCAGCTCTACTATTTTTTAAAAAAAAATGGAAGGTTGCCTATTGTATTATGATCGCAACGATGCTCGTTGATCTTGATCATTTACTCGCTGATCCAATATACGATCCCAATCGATGTAGTATTGGATTCCATCCACTGCATGAATTTATACCGGTTATTATTTATGGCGTAATTTGTTTTATCAAACCATTACGTTATGTTGGTATCGGACTGATTATTCATATGGCACTGGATTCAATCGACTGTATGGCAAGTAATGGTGTCTGGTATGTTTAGAAACTAACTAAATTCTTCTGATGCAGAGGCTCGACCAATTTGCATTGCAACTTCTCGCCATTTTCGACCTTCAATGTATTGATGCATAGCGGCTGACTCTTGTTCAAGTTCAGACATACGCGCATTTACAATATCGCCAATACTAATCACACCGGCTAAGTAGTCGTTATCATCAACAACAGGTAGATGGCGAATACGTTTTGAACTCATTATCGCCATTAGTGTGGCGAGTGTATCTTCCGGATGACTAATAATAACATTGCATGTCATGAATTCCTTGACGGTTTTATTCAGTATAGGTTGACCTGTTGTGGAAATACCATTGACGATGTCGCGTTCAGATAGAATACCCGCAATCTTTCCCTCTGGGTCCAGCACAATAAGACTGCCAATTCTGTTTTCTGTGAGGATCTTGCACGCTTCCGAAATTAAGGTCTCTGGTACTATTGTATGAATTTCTGTGCTTTTACTTTTTAATATTGTTGCAGCCGATATAGATATATCTAAATTTCGCTGCTGAATTATCTTTGCCAGATTATCGACTAATTGTGTAGAGAATAGATTAAGAATAGGAATGATTTGGTGCTTATTGAGGAAGAAACCAAAAGGACCATACTTCGGCGTGTATTCATATCGAATAGCGATGACAACATTTTTTTGTTTTTGCACCATGCTGGTTGTACGGCGCAGGTAAGTTACTGGTAATAGATAATTATCACCCCTCACTTGCATAGTGAAATGAGATTGTGGTTCCCATTCAATGCATTCTTCTTCCCATGAACCGCTGATTCTATGGTGAACGCGTCTTATCATACCCAGACCTTCACCGGATAGTATTTCAACACGGATAATGTCAGGACCTGCATCAGCAAAACACTTTATATCAGTGAGTATTTCCCAGACGGTTTCCAATTCGCCTTTTACACGTTTGTCGTTTTCAAGTGTCAGCATGATAAATAATATTTAATATCCAAGTATTATGCATTGCCTGCGATTGTAATACCTAAATAGGATAAGGGATATGTTAGATTAAATCAGGCATGCGAATTTCAAACGAAATGCTATGTTATAATTCATTCTCAATTAAGCCTATATTTTCGGGAAGCCATAGCAGGATGATTACTGTTTTAGAGAAACCAATTCCATTTGGTGGCGGTATACAATTATCACCAAATAAGGCGATGTCTCTGGAACAGCCGCTAAAAAAAGCAAAACTACCAAGTATAATTAAAATCCCCTTACGCCAGCATATCGGTTTACCTGCATTACCTATTATTAAAGTCGGAGATCAGGTCTTAAAAGGACAAGTAATTGCAAAAGAGCAGGGCTCTATTAGTGCGCCAGTCCATGCCAGTACCTCGGGTGCTATTAAAGAGATAGCTGAGCATCTTCTCCCGAATCCATCTGGAGCAATGTCACCTTGTATTGTGATTGCAGCAGATGGTGAAGATAAATGGATTGAGAACAGAACACCGACTGTCGATTTCTACAGTCTGAGTCCAGTTAAGATTCAGCAAAAAATACTTGAAGCCGGAGTTGTTGGTTTGGGTGGTGCTGGATTTCCATCTGCAGTGAAGATTATTCCAGGTTTTAATCTTGATATTGAATTATTGATTTTAAATGCAGCCGAATGTGAACCCTATATTAGTTGTGACGAGATATTGATACGACATTATGCAAAAGATGTTATTGCTGGTGTGGAAATTCTCGCGCATGCATTGCAAGTAGACGAATGCGTTATCGCTATAGAAGATAATAAAACTGAAGCGATAAATGCATTGCAAGAAACACTGAATAGTAATGCAAACATCGATATTAAATTAAGATTGATATCTAGTCTCTATCCTGCCGGTGGTGAGAAACAACTTATTAAATCAATAACGGGTATTGAAGTGGCTGCCGAAGGCTTGCCGGTTGATGTCGGTGTTGTTTGTTATAACGTAGGTACTGCCGTTGCCGTTAAAAAAGCGATTGTTGACGACGAGCCGCTGATCAGCCGCATTGTTACGATAACGGGCCCCGGAATAAATCAAGCTTGTAATCTTGAGGTTTTGCTTGGTACACCCATGGACGAGGTCATAGAACAATGTGGTGGATATAATGAGCAATGCGAATACTTGATTATGGGTGGCCCCATGATGGGTTTTCGATTATATGATGATAATGTGCCGGTTATTAAAACGACAAATTGCTTATTGGCCGTTGACTCCCAATTTAATAATTCAAAAATAAAAGAATCACCCTGTATCCGTTGTGATGAATGCGCTCCGGTATGCCCTGTGAATTTACAACCTCAACAACTGCATTGGCAGAGTAAAGAATTTAATACCGAACGATTGCTAGATTACCACTTGTTTGATTGTATAGAGTGCGGTTGCTGCTCTTATGTTTGCCCGAGTCACATTCCCTTGGTGGATGAATATCGACAATCAAAAAATCGTATTTGGGATAATCGACAAACTCAATTAAAAGCAGAACAAAACAAACAACGATATCTCAATAAACAACAGCGAACAGAACAGCGAAAACTCGACAAGCGGATTAAACCCCCAATAGTTGACGAAGAACATGTCAACAAAGAATCCGTACTAAAGAAGAAACAGGATGATATAACAGCGGCAGTAAACCGTGTTAAGGCAAAACGGAAAAATAAAAATAATTAGATGCTAATTATTCTGTAAAGAATTTATGTCTGTAAGAAACTAGAACTGGCTTGTTCGTGCCGGCAGGCGTCACGTCAATATCAAAAATGATTGTTTCTCTATTGCCCACTGGGAGTACACCAATATAGTAAATTGCAACGGGGTCAGCTTCCTTTATTTCTCTCAATTTAATGTTTTTTAACTGGCTGCTCAGGTTTTTAGCAATGACGTTAACTACAGCAGTTATGGGTGTTTCAACCTCTCCTTGCTTTTCACGGACGGTGACATTCAGCATAGCTCGGTTTTTACTACGGGAAATCTTGTATCCTTGAGCAACTTCGGTTGGCAGCTGATCTGTTGTTAGGGCGTTAATATGAATTATATGCTTTCCAAAAGTTTTTTCGTGAACATTAGCATCGTAGGAGATTCTGTCAGGATTAGTTTGACTGGTTTCACTCTGTTGTTCGCAAGCGCTTAGTAAGATTAGAGATATGAACAGGAACGGCAGGATTTTTACTCTATTTGTGCTCATTATTTCTATCTCCATGTTCGGTATCGAAATACAGTTAACTATTTATACTATAGTCGATCTTTAGAATGATAACGAGTATCGAGGTCCTAAATAAGCGGTCGTTTGTAACTATATTTGTTGCTGAAGAATCTTTAATAGGATGTATGCTTGTTACTTGTTCATTTCGGGCACATATTATTCGAGTCTTTATAAAGAGAAAGGCTGATTAGCTACTACCAAAATTAAAAAGGAGCTTGTAATGCCTAGAGTAAAAGCCAGTTTTAAAAACACACAAGGTGAATGTCTATCAGGTTTATTAGAAATACCTGATACGGAAACTAAGGCTTATGCTCTATTTGCTCATTGTTTTACTTGCTCGAAAGATATTGCTGCGGCATCGAGAATCACAAGGGCATTAGCAAATAAAGGCATTGCAGTGTTACGGTTTGATTTTACTGGCCTGGGTAATAGCGACGGTGATTTTGCCAATACTAATTTTTCATCGAATATCAGTGACCTGATTCAGGCAGCGAATCATTTAGAAGAAAATTATGCTGCTCCGGTTATGATAATTGGCCATAGTTTAGGAGGTGCTGCCGTTTTGGCGGCTGCCCATTCAATACCATCATTGAAAGCGGTAGTAACAATAGGCGCGCCTTCAACGGGACATCATGTCGAACATTTGTTTTCTCATGCCAAAGAAGAAATAGTTAATAATAATGATGAGGCACTGGTAGATTTAGCTGGAAGACAATTCAAGATAAAAAAACAGTTTGTCGAAGACATCAACACCTATAATGACACGACACATATCGGTCAGTTGGATAAAGCCTTATTGGTGTTGCATTCACCCATTGATGAAACGGTCGCTATTGGTGAAGCTGCAAAAATATATTCTGCAGCAAAACATCCCAAAAGTTTTATATCACTTGATAAAGCAGATCACTTGTTATCAAGACGTGAAGATTCAGAGTATGTCGCCAGTATTGTTTCAAGTTGGGCAGCACGCTATCTTGAAATTACCGATGTGAATCATGAGGCCTCTTCGGGCACGGCACCAACGATAGAAAGCGGCCATGTTTTAGTTACTGAACAAAATAAAAAATTCACACGAAAAATCTATACGCAAGATCACCAATTAATCGCGGATGAACCCTTGTCGGCTAGTGGATCAAATCTGGGCCCCAATCCTTATGAGTTGTTATTGGCGGCACTTGGCGCATGCACCTCAATGACGATGCGAATGTATGCGACTAGAAAAAATCTGAATCTAGACAATATAGAAGTCACGATGAAGCATGATCATATTCATGTAGAAGACTGTTCTGACTGTGATTCCAAAACAGGTTTGGTAGATAAGATAGAAAAGACTATTAAGTTGGAAGGAAAACTTACTGATGCAGAGCGCCAACGTCTTCTTGAAATTGCGGATATGTGTCCAGTGCATAAAACGCTACATAATGAGATACAGATTAAGAGCCAGCTAGCATAAAAATGGCATGCATTATGCTTCATTTTATCTATGCTGAGGCATCGTCAAATTATTCTTGTCTTGTACACAGCATTAATTTTAAGCGAGAGTAGCGCTTAACGCTGATCAAGGATTGATAAAGCCTAAAAAGAGAACGGTTTATTATTCACTACTTTAAGGATTAAAACTGCTCGCTGGGTGAGATATACAACAGTGTATTTTCAGCCATTATGATGGTGTTCAGCTATGTGGCAATGCACCAGAAATAAGTATATTCGAAACTATAGGGCTCAACTGCAAGAGAAAATTGCTGCCAGTGACCTCAAAAATGGTGATGCATCAATAGATGTTGACCATGTTGTCGGGAACCTGGAAATAGACATAGCGGTCAAAATATAGCTGATTTGTGATAAAAATGGTCCGTGATGCCTCTATTCATCAAGGCGATCAGTTGATTATTGGTTTTTTATTAGCTTGTAAGGCTACGTTATATACTGAATTATTTCGTTTTTTCAGCCTTAAAATATTTGTGATATATTCCTAATACTCAAATATTAGTAGAAACAGTTTTTTCGGAGTTTTTGGTATGAAGGTTATTGCGTTAAGAGGTTTTTATGTCGAATCTGGAGTGAAGATTCGCAAGGGTGATGTTGTTGATCTTCCTGATCAAGAAGCAAATTACCTAATTGATTTTAAAGCTGCACGAGAAGCTACAAAAAAGGACGAAGAAGAATTCCTTAATAGTGATCAAGTAGTCAGTTTTTGCGGTGGCGTTTTACATATGGGTATCCGCAGAGCTGAGAAAGTAGATTTGGTTGATGAAAAACTGGATAAGAGACTCAATGTAAAAGATTAAAATAGCTTATTGATATAAGCCATACTTTAATCCGGTCTTTTTAGCCAGCACATCATTTTTATATATTTTCATTCCATTGATATTGCCATCCTTATCCCAGGTAATCATTAGTCCATCTCTCTTATCATACTTATAATTCTGTTCGCTTTGTTTCCTTCCATTTTGATACCACTCAGTTCTAAGCCCTGTTTTCTTTCCAAACTTGTAGTTCTCTTCTAATTCTTTTTGCCCATTTTCATACCACCATGTTACAAGCCCATTCTCTTTACCATCAGCGATATTTGATTCAGTTTTCTTTTTTCCATTATTGTAATAAGCAATATATTGACCAGTAAATGGGGTTTGTGAATTAATCTCATATTTCAAACCATTCCTACTAACCAAAGAAGAAGCTGAATTTATATCTGAACAGGAAGTTAATAAATGGGTTAAATAAAAGATAAATACGACAGGTATTAAATTCATTTGATTAGAGTTAGATAAAGTAAAAGTATGAGTTCGGCTGGCTGCAGGGGATTCGAACCTCTACTGACTGAGTCAGAAAAGAAGACACACTCAATTTGTTTTTTTCTAAGCAGATCATATCTAAGAATTATTTTCCTGCCATTTTGCATTGTGTTCAATTACTGAAAAAAACGTACACTTTCAATGTGTATCTTGGCAAAAAACTAAATCAGATTCAATGGGTTACTTATTCGACTTGATGAACCTAGTGCCGTAGTTGGAAAATTATTCAAAGTGGAACTAGTCGGGGGGTGAGGCAGGGTCTAATCGATGCAGCCGCATGGCTTTAGTCTTAGAAGCAGTTATGTTGATGTTTTTGATCAGAAAATATTCATAAAGGCTAGAAAAATGTGATCATAACGGGGCGTGATCGTAAGACGGAACATTATCTTTTAGAGGGCAACTCAACATTATTCGTGCGACTTCAAATGTAACCAAAAGCTAGGCTATTTGTTTGACTTATACTCAAAATATATTATCAGTTTTGCTATTGTGCAGTTAAAGTTTCGAATTAATCAAAAACTAATTATTTGCTTAGGGTGTAAGTATGTCTCAACGTTTATCAATAGTCATCGCAGGTGCAACAGGTTTAGTCGGTCAATCCACATTAAATACAGCGCTAGATAATGAAAGTATTAGCCGCGTCTACTCGCTTTCTCGACGACCTATTGGAATAGAGCATCAAAAACTGACTCAATGGTTGAGTCCAGAATTAAATCCACCTGCTATTAACTCGCTATCGGACTGCCCGTTAGTGGGCGTGATTGCGCTAGGTACAACGTTAAAAAAAGCGGGCAGTAAAAAGAAGTTGCACGCTGTTGATGTTGAACTAGTGATTAAGGTGGCGAAAAATATGCAGGCATTAGGCGTGCAACATATTATTGTTGTTTCATGTTTAGGTGCATCAACTAAGGCTCGTTCTCATTACCTTCGATGCAAAGGCGAAATGGAAATGGCTATGCAACAACTCGACATGGTTAAATTAACGTATATGCAACCCGGGCCATTGTCTGGGCCTCGTGAAGAGCAAAGAATAGATGAAAAATTGCTTCAATGCGTGATGAAAATAATTAATCCTTTTATGGTAGGTGCCTTGGCAAATTATAAACCGATTGAGTCTATTGATGTAGCTCATGCCATTATTCATTTAGCGACTGAGCAACATGTTGTTAAGGATAAACAAGTAAAACGTATTAATACATCTCAAATGCTTGCATTAATCAGATAGTGTTTTATTTATAGCGCTGTTAATGTGCTTACTCATTATTTGTCATGATATGTTGTGGATTTACATAATCAAGATAGGCATGACAAACTCAGAAGTATTATAGATTGATAAAGGATATAAATTATGGATATAGAGCAAAAGATAATTGACGTTGTTTCCAAGCAGCGCCAATTCTATAACACAGGGATTACACAAAAATATGAAACTCGTATTAAGTGTTTGCAGAAACTAAAGTCTGGTCTTTTGAAATATGAAAAAGACTTTCATGCTGCATTGAAACAGGATTTAGGAAAAAAAGAATTTGAAGCATATCTTTCTGAAACAGGATTTTGTCAACACGAATTGACAGAGACAATGAAGAAACTAAAAAAATGGATGAAACCTAAACGAACATCAACATCTATGCTCGTTCAACCAGCCACTAGCAAAATCTATTTTTCCCCCCTTGGTGTGAATTTGATAATCGCACCATACAATTATCCTATTAACCTAACGTTTTCTCCATTAATTGCTGCGATTGCTGCTGGTAATACTGCGGTGATCAAGACTTCCGAGATGACGCCGACTTGCAGTGAAGTGACCCAAAAGTTGATAGAGGAAATATTTGAAGAAAATTATATTGCTTATGTGCCTGGCGAAGTTAAAGAGACTACCGCGCTATTAGAACAAAAATTTGACCATATTTTCTTTACCGGTAGTCCGCGGGTCGGTTCTATTGTTATGAGCGCAGCGGCAAAAAATTTAACGCCTGTAACATTGGAGTTGGGTGGTAAAAGTCCCTGCATCGTTCATGATGATGCCAATATTGATATTGCCGTTAATCGAATTGTGAATGGTAAGTTTTTAAATGCGGGTCAAACATGTATTGCTCCAGACTATGTGTTACTACATAGAAATATTAAAGAAACATTTATTAAAAAACTGAAACAACGAATTATCCATAGCTACGGGGAGGATCCGTCAAGCAGTCCAGACTTTGGTCGCATTGTTAATGATGGTCATTTTGAACGTATTGCAAATATGATTGAACAAGACAAGGTCGTTGTCGGAGGGCAAACTAATGCAGCCTAAAAATATATTGCACCAACAGTAATGCGTGATGTGTCGCTAGATGATAAATCAATGTCTGAGGAAATTTTCGGGCCTTTATTGCCTATATTAGATTATACAAGTTTTGAAGATATCTATTCCGTCATAGCACAATTACCTCAACATCCATTGGCCTGCTATATATTTAGTGAAGACAAATCTATTCAACAAGAACTAATTTCCAATATACAGTTTGGCGGTGGCTGTATAAATAATTGTGTGTTCCGTATGGGAAATTCACATCTTCCCTTCGGCGGCGTGGGAGAAAGCGGTATTGGTAGTTATCATGGTGTTGATGGATTTGAACGATTTTCCCATAAGAAAAGCATGCTCAAATCAGCAACATGGATCGATAATAAATTGTTGTATGCGCCCTATGGTAATAAAATAAAGCTCCTTCGCCTATTGATGAAATGGTTCTAGGTGACTTAATACGAGTTAACTTGACAGTAGTATTTATACCTATACGCGTTTTATCCGAATTACGATTAGGGCGATTAGTACTCCAATTATAGGGGCAGTGAGAGGGTATAGAATCATAGTTATCGCTGCCTCTTTAGGTACTTTTTGTATGAGAGGTCGATATTTTATATTTGGGTCTGGCACAAGCAATTTACAATAACTTTCCGCATCCTCTTCTGAAGATTTAAAAATTCGGGCTTGCTTATCCATGCAGTTTTCATATTCATGAGGCTGCTTTATTAAGGCAATTTGGTATTCTTGCTTTAGAGAGTCATGCTGAAGGTAGAAAATTATGCCAAAGCTTATAATCCATATTATGGATATAACAACGTGAATCCCAAGCAACCCTTTTTTCCAATTAATTTTCATATAGGGAGCAACAGAATAAAAGGGATAAGTTTTTCATGGCTAATGCTTAAATGTCTACACAGTTACCTTGCACCATTGAGGAATACGAAGTTGCCACGGTTGATGTGAGCACAAAACGTTTATTCTCTAAGTTTAATACAAAATGCATATAATTATCATCAGACAATTTTAATGAAGCAATCTTATCTGAAGTAGACTGGTAAACATCAAGAACTTGCTCCCCAAACCCACCATCATTACTGAATAAAGATGTTTGTCTATTTTCAACAGTAACAAGTATCTTTCCACCATCAAATGTACTCATGCCGTCTTCACTGATTAGTTGATATCCTTGGTCAAAACTACATCCGTATTCTTTTGTGTCTTGTGCATAGACATGACAGGAACAGAACATGAGTGATATGAGGATTATTTTTTTCATGTCTTATTTCACCTCTTTTCTTCTAAATTATTTTGTTTTTTTAATTTTACCCTGCATTAGAGAAAAGCCAACTATGGCTATTCTAAGGGATTCTTAAATTTATTATTCGCCGATGTACCTGCTGAACATCCATTACATGCCGGTTGTATCACGTCATTAAGCCGAAAATACTCGAATTAATTCCAAAGAAACCACATGCAATGTGAGTTGGACAGAGTGATGATTTGGTTTTGATGGTGCTCAGGGTGATACGATCACAATCTGCAGCCTTTTCCTCTCAAAGGCAAGGGTTGGTAATTATCACAATAACAACAACCATGTGAGACAACTGTGTAACCGACACGCACGCTTCTTGATCTTCTTCACAACCTTCTTTGGCCAACAATAGACCGACACAAAGCAGATAGAGTAATCGCCTTGGGTGAAGATGAACTATGTCAACTTGATATTGTCTTAGGGTCCAATGGAAAATAAAAAAGCATCATTACCCAACGACCAAAGTAATAGCAGCAGATTGTTATATGTCGCTGGCTGGCTCGGAGTCGTCATCGCCACCCCTTTTTTTCTGTGGGTGCCGCTCGGATTAACTGGTCTAGTACCATCCATGATTGATGTTTTTGGCATCGTCGGGCTTCGTCTCCCGGCGGGAGTCACGATCGCCGGGTTGTTGCTAGCCGCAGTCGGTTTCCATCGGGTTTAGATGGGTGCATCCGGGCCCTTATCCGGACAAACGTCAACTATAAAGTAAGGAAATTAATATGTTTAAACTATCCGACTTTTTTATCCTGCTCGCGGTCGCGGTGTCTTTTGCCATTTCTGGACTGCTCTGGTTCGAGGGTAAACAAATGGAGGGATTGTTCACTGCCGTATGGGTGCCTTCCATTCTTGCGTTTGGTATCTACTTTAAATTGTCGAGCCTCCTATCAAAGCGAGAGCAATCATGATTGCCGACAACTTGATTTATTTAGCCGTTTTTGTATTCGTGATGATGCTCATAGGCCTTGTGCTAACTTTCTTAGAGTTTCGACATGGTGAACCAAAACAGCAGCAGGAGCGTGCAGAGAGGAATTCAGCTTTGGCGGACAGAGACTGACTCCACCTGCAGAAAATTTCGCTGTCGAGGGCATGACTACCTGTAAAAATCGCCAGAGGGGAGCAGTCTGTAGGGCAGGGGTGATCGCTTGCACCCAAACCACCCCTAGAACTTTCTTGAACCGATCACCTTACATTTTTATTAGCAGACTCATCGAGAAGGGGTGTCCATGCTAATGGAATCTTATAGTAAAGTTGTTTAACTAAATAACTTCGAGCAATAAGTATAATTCGGGCTTCTTATCTTAAGAAGCCCGGCCAATACACGAAATCATAACTAGATGATTAGTCCTAGTTAAAATTGAATTAAGGGTGTTGTTTTTAGTATTTATTTTTTGTATTGAATTGCAGCTCTTACTTTAGAGTTTGCAGGAGTGTTTTTAGACTCTTCTAATAAAGCTACATCAGTCACACTAATACTTTGTATGGTACGTTTAAAAGGGGGCTTGCCAGTTCTATCAACCTTCACAACTTTAACTGTTTCATAAGAATTGTTCTTAGCAACAACGTTATTATCTGCGAATGCAGACATCGATAAAAATACTAAACTTAATGTGAATAAACCCAATTTTTTCATTTTCTTTGATCCTATTATTTGTTTTCTTTTTAAATTTTTTCTAGATTTTACCATCTAATATTAGATTAGAAACGAAGTAAATTTGTGAGACATTCATATAGTATTTATCTATATACCTCCCTTAATTTTATCTCATTTTTTTTGTATATAACGACTTTATATAGTGCAGGTATGCACTATATTGGTGCATATGTATGTTTTTTATGTCTATTTTAACTATTTGATAATCGTTAATTTCTTTAAATAACAACAGGTTATGAATTAAATTCTGGCTTGGCAGGGTTTATGCAATTATTTTAATAGATATTAAATTTACAGATGAATCATTTGCACTTTAAAAAACGACTAGGCTATTTGGAATTTAAGACAACATGAAAATAAAATTACTCATCTCCTTTCTGCTTATACATACATCCGCTCAAGCAATTGATGTTAACGTTCCTATCGATAAATCACAGTCTGGCAGTCTATATGTAGAAGCAGTAATCAACTCTAATATTCGCTCTCAATTTTTAGTCGATACTGGAGCAGGAATGATTACACTGAATCGTGAATTATTCAAACAAATTTCGGAGTCTGGAAAAGTTGAAAAAACAGGTGAAATAGCAGCGCGGCTCGCAAATGGTAAATATGAAACGATGAACCTATACAAGATAAAGTCTTTTAGTATTGGAGAAAACTGCAATTTAGGTGAAATGGAAGTTGCGGTAATGAAACGTGCCGGTCGCAACATACTGGGTTTAAGCGCCTTAAGTATAGCAGCGCCCTTTGCAGTACATATAAAACCACTAGAGTTAGTGTTGTCAGGTTGTCCCTTTTATAAAAATTCAATTGCTGAAAACCTAATATCGATGAAATAGCAGTCGATGAAATTAAAGAAGATATTACTAAACAGTTAACTAGGGTTTCCAATTACATTACTTCTACAACATCGCCGAGCTTTTCCTTAATCAGTTCTTTAAATACAACGGAAAACTCTCTAAAAAATATTCGTGCGGGTGAACTATGACGCCATGCAATAGCGTGCATTCGATAAATAGACTCCCCTTTTATTTTCATCACATGTAAATTTGACTCAGCTCTAATCTCTGAATGGACATATAGTGATGGGAAGAAAGCTATACCAACACCTGTAGAAACCATCGCACGCAAAGCGTCTAGACTCGTTCCCTGATAATCTTTTAGGGGGGCTAAACCAAAGCGATTACAAAGCTCATCTATTTGCTTTGAGTAAAGATGGTTATCTTCCATATTGACCACTTTTTCTCCGACTAAATCATCTGTAGTTATACTGCTTTTGGTTGCCAATGGATGATCATTGGCCATCACAATAAATAACTCCTCACGAATTAAAGTCTCAATATGAAAACTATCATTATTTAAAGGCAAGGGAATCAAAAGCAAATCATGACGGCCTTCTGTCAATCCTTCTACCAGAATGTTTGGCGCATCTTCACGAACAATAAATTTTAGATGATGATATTGCTGATGAATTTCAGGTAACAGATAAGCGAGTAAATACGAGCCTAATGTAGAAGTCACACCCAGACGATAAACTCCCTTGCTGCCACTTATTGCAATTTCTACTGCGTCCATCAAATTATTCATGTCTTCAACCATAATCTGGACATAAGGTAATAGATGTTGGCCAGATGGAGACAATATAGTGCCGCTACGAACACGTTCGAATAAATTTAATTTAAATATTTGTTCAAGTTTTGCTAACTGAGCACTTAACGTTGGTTGACTAATACCCAATGCATTTGCCGCTCGACGGATACTGCCATATTTAATAATAGCAAGAAAATATTCCAATTGTTTTAAAGTGGGTTTCATAACTGTATGCGACTAAGCTTCTTATCCTGCATGCAAATATAATACGTTAAGTCTTATAATTATTCTCACAATTGTAAGAAAATATTTTTTTAATTATTTACATAAAAGCTTGAATAAAATTAACATAAGTAAAAAACTTTGATGATTCTATCATCAAAGATTAAAATTGAAATTCTTGCAGTCTAATGAAGAAGCACTTAATCAAGCAAATGATACAACTGGTCTAAGAGAGATGGCAGCGAGCATAGGAAGCAATATTGCTGGAGGAGTATTTGGAGAAGCTAGTGAAATAGATTGGAGTGAAAGACCAAGGGTGTATTTACCCTTCTAGTTGTATAAACACCGTGTTCTTAATTTTTAGTGTTGGATCGAGTGCCATGAGGATGAACTATCAGTATATGCCATCCATGCCAGGTAAGGCTCTCCCGGACGATTCCATCCATGCCGATCCTGTCGCGAACTGATCTCGATTAACTTATTAAAGTCTGACGTTTTTCTTACGAAAAATTAAAGTATCTAGAATCATATTTTGTGAACTAATTCATAGTTATAATTATATATAAAAGGTAAACATATATTATAATTATTAAGAAGTATCTTTTATATCTCTCACTATTAGAGATATAAAATTTATAAATTATATATTAGTAATTAAGAGGGTTTAAGGCATGAATACACTTGACAATAACTTTATAAGTGTCATTTTTAAACAGAATTTTGGACCACTTTTCGACCATTATAGTGATGCGGTATTTGTTAAAAATACCAATCAAGTTTATACCTACCTCAATAATGCTGCTTCAAAAATGATCGGCAAGGATCCAATAGAAATTCTTGGCCACACAGATGAAGATATATTCGACCCCACCACAGCAGCAATCATAAGTTCAGTATCCAAAAAAGTATTAACCACATTAGAAACAATTACAGAAAGACGTGTTTACAACGAAGCTGAAAATAAAAGACATATCCACTCAACAATATCCCCATTTTTTGATCAAGACAACAATGTGTTAGGCACTATTGGTATATGCCACGACTTGACAAAATTTCAAGATTTAGAAACAGCGCTTAGAGAGAGAGAAGCATTACTTTCACTCATTTTTGAACAATCGAAAGATGTTATCTTTAAAAAAGACAGAAGAGGTAAATATGTAATCATTAATAAAGCAGGAGCTGATTTAATTGGTCGTAAAGTAGAAGATATTATTGGAAAAACTGATCATGAAATATTTCCTGGAGATTTAGCTGACGATATTGTTGCTATGGATCGAAAAGCCATACGGACAAAAGAGTCATACAAACATGACGAGATGTTTGATTCTCCAGAGGGTCCAAAGTGGTTTGAATTGTCAATAACGCCATGCGTTAGCGTAGTTGATGAAAATATGGTTACTGGCGTCCTTGGTGTATCACGCGATATAACAAATCGTTTAAAAATAGAAGAGAAACTAAGGAAAAGCCAAGAAAATCTGTCAACTGTTATTAATAACACTCAAGATTGTATTTATTTTAAAAATCTAAAAGGTAAATACAAGTATATTAATCCAGCTGGTGCGAAATTTGTCGGAAAAGAATATGAAGATATAGTCGAACATGATGATTATGAGATCTTCGATGAAGAGACAGCTATGTTAATTAAATCAATTGATGATGAGGTGATGGCAACTGAAAAACCCTATAGCAAGGAAAATATATTTGGAAATAAAAACAATATTAAATATTTTAATTCTACAGTACAGCCAGCATTTTCTAAACAAGGTGAATTAGTTGGTGTCGTTGGAATTTCAAGGGACGTGACGGATATTAGACAGACGCAGGATGCTTTATGGGATGTTGAAAAACGGTATCATGATTTATATGAAGAAACGCCGGCCATTTTTATAACTTTGGATATTGAAGGCACTATTAAAGAAGTAAACAGGTATGGAGCTGAATACTTAGGATACGAAGTAAAAGAATTAAAAAATAAAAAAATATTTGAATTTGTGCCTAAAGTAGACGTTCATGGAATCAAGGCAGCCTTGAAAAAGATAGTTCAAAAACCAGGTCAATTATTTACTCATAAGCGTCGTTTTATTAGGAAGGATGGAGAGATAATCTGGGTTAAGGATTATTCGCGGGTGATTCTTGACATGGACGGAACAATAAGAATTCCTGTTTTATCAGAAGATGTTACACAAGCACATGAATTGCATGAAGAGCTTGATTATAACAAAAAATATGACCCGAAAACGGGTTTAATGACGACAGAAGAGTTTGTTGCTAATGTTCAAAAAGTTATTGACGCAAGTAAAAATAATCAGTGCAGCAACACTTTATGCATGATTAGTATTGATCAGACAAAAGCAATACTTGAATCATGTGGGCATAAACAGAGAGATGATTTATTAAAGGAAGTATCATCCATAGTGACTAATGCTATGGGTAAAAGTGCTTTGATAGGCAAGACTTCTAATCAAAGCATTTCTGTTCTTCTGGAAAAAAATAGAATAACTGAATTAATGCCACGGTTTATTGCGCTATTAAATGCAATACAAACATTTGTCTTTAAAACGGATAATAAATCTTTTGATGTTACAGCTAGTCTAGGTGTCGTCGATATCGTTAATATTAATAATGCAAATGAAATCATTCGAATGGGACAACAAGCTATTTCATTGGCTAGTGACTTAGGGGGCAATCGAATTTATGTTTGGGATCCAGACGATACAGATTTAGATCGAAAGAAAAAGGAAATACAAGCTATCTCCCTGATATCTGATGCTTTGAAAGAAAACCGCTTTGTGCTCTATAAACAATTAATAACGCCTTTACTAGATAAATTTTCAGGTAATCATTATGAATTATTGATAAGGATGATTGATGAAGATGGCAGTATTGTAGCGCCTAATTCCTTTTTACCTGCAGCCGAAAGACATAGTATGGTAGACCGCATAGATAAATGGGTGATAGACCATGCATTTTCTTGGCTTGTATCGGAAGGAAAAAGTCTTGGAAAAAATGATGATATTTCTATTAATTTATCTGGTCAAACAGTGAGTAATGAAAATATGATGGATTATATTCATGATAAGATAATTCAGTATGATGTACCTACCAATAGGGTATGTTTCGAAATCACAGAAAGTTCAGCAATGACAAATTTAAGCCTCTCAATTAATCATATTAAATCATTAACAGATGTTGGATGTAAGTTTTCTTTGGATGATTTTGGTAGTGGATTGTCTTCATTTATGTATTTGAAGAACTTGCCGGTTAACTATTTAAAAATAGATGGCTCTTTTGTAAAAGATATTCTAGAAGATGAAGTAAGCGAAGTATTTGTAAAGAGCATCACTGATGTGGGACATGTGATGGGTTTGAAGATTATTGGAGAATACGTAGAGAACGAAGAAATACAGAATAAGCTCAAGGAATTAAATGTCGATTTTGCGCAAGGGTATGCGATTCATAAGCCTGAACCGTTGCTATAAAAAAAACGATATCAGCCAAATTTAATTTCAGTTCTTCTTTAAATTTTACATGTGAAAAAACTATTACAGTTGTCCTTCTGTGCTACAACAGTTAATTCAGTTAATTCCCAAATGTCGTAGAAAACAGGTTCATTTTTGAACCTGTTTTTTTTAGGCAGGAATGAGCATGATCTACTATTATTAACATATTGTTATTATATAGCCACAGGGACACACCTCCTTCCTCTTAGCCGTCTTTGCTGGCCTTCTATATAGCCTGGTCATATCCAAACCTGGATACCTGGATACCTGGTTGACTGTTACGCCAATCTATTGTCCTTATCCGCCAAATACTTCAATGTTTCTATCAAAGCCTCTTTTAGTGGAACATCATTCTTAATCTGTCCACTTCCATCACAGATAAGACATGTACAATTATTATCGCAAGAAGAGACCTTGTAAATTAATGGAATTTTATTTACGCTCGACAGAATTGCCGTATGTGTTTTCTGTGATTGTTTATTAACTAATTGAGATAATACCCCCGTCCCACTACATTCAGGACAAGTGACTTTACTTGTAACAAAATACTTTTTATCTTGTGTCATTGTATTAGTTTTCATTTTTAATCCCCACAACCCATATCACTTTGTTACTATTAAGAGCATGTAATGCATCATCTTCATTTTTATAACCTTCTGCACTATAAGTATGTGTTTCGATATTCCTGAGGTAGTAACGCTCAAATGCAGATGAATAGACGATAACGACAACATTGCTGATGCTCTTTACTGTGCTAATCATAAATCCTCCGTATATGTATACCGTTGATTCAATTTATCTTGTGCCAGAGTATTAGTTTTCATTCTTGATCCCCGCAGCCCATATCACTTTGTTATTCTTGTATGCATCTAGAGCATCACCTTCATTTTTATAACCTTCTGCGCTATATGTATGTGTTTCGATATTGCCGACATAGTAACGCTCGAATGCAGATGAATAGACGATAGATACTCCATTGTCGATACGATTTATTGTGCTAACCATAAATCCTCCATATATATTTCCGTTGATTCAATACATCTATTTTGTGTTTAATTACTGAATGTTTTTTTCCAAACGCAGAGAAATTATGGTGGGTGTATTGATAGATTGCTTGACATAACATGCCAATCATTTAGCTTAGTGCGACAAATGCTATTCATTAAATGCGGGGGAAACCTTAAGAACAAAGCAGCTTTTATTTGTCGTTTATGTCATAAATAAATACGAACAACTGAAAAAAATTATCTTGTAGAATTTATTCGATTATTGGCTGTAAGTGTGTACGTCGTCAAAACCTTTTGGACAAAGAGCTGTATAAGCTAAGAGACAGTTCTGTTCATCGGGTTAGTTAATATGTTGTTTATCGTAATGCATTTGTCGTCTCATCGCTAACGTGTTTTGTTTAA